>Ga0116103_1000075_pt1 | contig 85237 bp, 82 predicted proteins | sample June2015DPH_4_10_2_FD_89714 | JGI IMG/M metagenome (GOLD analysis project Ga0116103, IMG submission 89714) | Peatland microbial communities from SPRUCE experiment site at the Marcell Experimental Forest, Minnesota, USA - June2015DPH_4_100 | ecosystem: Environmental > Terrestrial > Soil >...
GCCCGCGTACTCAACGTTCCATCATATCTCAACTATTTCATCATAGCTGCGCAGTTGGCGTCTTTAGAACTGGACTACGCCAAGTGCGTCCTTCTGACGTACAATAGTGAGACTCAGAGACATGAGCAAGCAGTGCTTGGTCATTAATTTAGCCAGTTCTTTCCCGTTAGTAGTGAGTCAGAATTGTGATTTCTAGCAATTGGTCAACACACCACACCCCCCAGGCATTGAGTGTGAGGCCGTCATTCTACTTGCCGTGCGAGATCGAGCAACTTATCGGAAGAAAGACAAGTTCTCCGTCAAAGATACCGAAGGCCGTTACCCCTGTTGCCATCGCAGCGCACAACAGGACGTGTGAATACAATGAGGTTCCGACGGATACGTTGACTATTGGGTTCGCCTCGTTCTCCTTTACTTTCGCGAGTGCGAGAAAGAACCCGTCCACCGCTTCTTCAACGGTATGCAATTCGAGTTCTGCTCCTTCTTTCTGAAGGAATTTTTTCACCTTCTCTACGACCTTGGCGTCTGCATTGGATGGAACTAGGGCTATAACCTTCTTAGCGGGAAATTCCTTCAATGCAATAGCTAAGGCCTCTAAGTTATCTCCGTAGGGTACGACCATAGAGTATTGGAATGACATCTTGCGCTAACGCCTTCAGGTCTCCAGACACGACTTCAACATGCTTGCGATGTAGCTCTTTGTCGCCATGCCCACGAACCTTTTCTTGGGTTCACCCTTGACGAATATAATGAATATTGGTACACTAAATATTTGAAATCTGGCCACGATATCAGGGGATTCGTCCACGTTTACTTTGACGAAATTGACCTTACCAGCGTATTCGCTCGCGATAGCTTCGATCAAAGGCGCCATCGAACGACATGGTCCGCACCAAGGGGCCCAGAATTCGACAAAGACGGGTAGGATTGGATTACTGACGTAGCTATCCCAATCCTTCTGTTGAATCATCCTGAGCTGCCCATCACTCTGCATGAGTCATGCAGCCTTCTCTACATTCAATGCCCCATCGGCGCTTGAAGCCCAAATCTCCGTTTAACATGTGCTCGAGCTGAGAGTTCGGCAATTGTCTCATCTTTGTGGAGAGCTAACGTGGTAGGGCTGAAAAAGCTATGGGCCATCATCTATATAGTGATGGGCGACGGGATGTCAATCGAAAGCTAGGCCAAGTGGGGCCGAAGGAACTAAACCGACCTCCCGCAGGTGCGTGTACGGTGTGCCGATTGCGCAAGATGCCCACTCAGAGTGTAAATAAATTATCAAAGTCTCAGCTCTGAACAGTCATCATCTCCAACCGTTTTCTCGTCATGCGGATTGACTTCCAGACATCAGTTTCATGCTACGTCAATTGCTTTGACATATTCTTTTCATAATCCAAAACCTATTATGCGTCTGCCGACGTCAAAGTTCTGCGAACGTTACCGATGCGGGTTTAGGTTAATTGAAAGCGGCAGACGATGTTTTGTTCGAGGCCTTTAGGAAGCGAAGAGCTTGCAGGCATTTCGAACCTAAGCCGGTTCCCGACGAAGTCCTAGAGAAACTAATTTACGCTGCGCATAGAGCTCCTACCGGAGGAAATACGCCTTACAGGTTTGTTATCGTTGTCAAGGACCCTGCCAAGCTAAAGATGCTGAAGCTCATCGCACCGGGGTATTTTGGGGACAGCTCCGCCGCAATTGTTGTCTGCACAGACTTGAGAATTGCAGCAGAAGGTCTCGGATCACTTGGTGTGGATCAATGCTCTCTGTACGATGCTGGAGCCGCCGCTGAAAACGTTGTCTTAGCTGCCTCCTCGCTTGGACTCGGTGCCTCGTTCATCAAATCCTACTCTGAAACTGCCTTGAAGAGAATACTTGGTTTGCCCGATGGATATCGGACTGAACTTGTCGTGTCGCTTGGGTATCCATTAAAGAACGAACCACGCCCATTAAGGCAGAGGAAGGGCGGAAATATCACCTACCGCGATAGTTACGGCCAACAGTGGCTAGCAATGGAAGGCAACGACAAATCTTGGTCTCAGACTAGCAACAAAAAGGTGACTCCTGAGCAGTACATCTTCGAGCTCGCCCTCTTCCTGCTTACAGCGGCGCGCGGCTGCGTCACCGAACCGCACATGTATGGTCCACTTAGACTAGTGGACGGAGTCAGCAGGTTGACTGATCTCTATACGAAAACGGATTTGTTGAAATCCGATCAATTCCTCATTGATGCAAAGAAGAGGATAGATGAGAAGAAATACCTCGTAATGGCTTCAACAGAAGAATTCGTGAAATTCATGGATGACATGATTGGCCAGTTTGCGGAAGAGATGAAGAGAAGATACGGTAAGTCGCAAGCAGCCTGAACGTGGCGCTGAAGAACCTGAGCTGGCGTTCTTACGTGCGCGACTAGCAACCGTTTGTCCTTAGCGCAAGATGGGGAAGTTTGGAAGGAGCTTCGTTTACTCCTTCCCTTGTTTCTTTGCAAGTTTGGCAAGCTGTGGATGGATGACTCGGCCTTTGTCAAGGATCTGTTGGCCATCGATCCAGACGGAGGAGTTCATGCATATGCCGTCCGCGTGAGACAGCGCTGTGATCCCCTTGGCCTTGAACATCGGGCCTTGATTCCCGAAGCCCCATTCAGTGCTTCCCCAGACCCTTTCATCTTCAGTGCATAGGCCTGAGAGTCTAGCGCCGGGATTGAATCCATAGCAAACATGCGCCGCAAGGTACATGTTCGGATCGTTGAGCTTCTGCAGCCATTTCTTGATCGTCTCAGCTTCAGGTCCACCTGTGAAATCTATAGCCTTGCCCTCCTTCACTGTGACCCTGATGGGGTTTCGCAAGATACCGAGATCAGCTTCACCGCCACCTGAATATGAGCCATCGTAAACGATCGTCCCGTTAATGCTCTCCTCAATTGGTGCCCACCCAATTTGTCCAAGAAGGAAGTGTGGCCCAGGCACGTCAGCGAAAAGCTCGTTGGTTACTGGTCGCTTTGGACTATTCTCGAAGGAAATGTCTGTTCCGCCTGGAGTGGTTATTCTCATCTTCCTTCCTTTCTGAGTCATGTCGACTATGGTAGTCTGAAATTCTGCCTGAGTATCTATGTCAACCCTACCGACACATCGAACAACCTGATCTACGTTCAAACCACCAAGGAATAGGTATCTGACTTTGCCCTTGCCCTCGACCGCAGGCTTCATGGCGTTATCCCAAGGTGTAGAATATAGCAGCCATTGATTGTTCAACTCAATCCAAACATCTGTGCTGGGAATTGCAGCCCATAAGGGCTCAGGCAGATACGGATCACCAACCTTCCCATAACCTCTAGGCGTTGAATGCCAGGCCACCATGACCTTCGCGTCCGCGGCCTCAGCGGCTTTTGCAATTTCCTCAGCAACCCGAAACTCTTCAGCTCCATCGATTGTAATTAGAACGCTTTCACGCGGTTTTACCTTGCAAAGCTTGTTAACCACTACGTGGGCAGCCTTACCTAATTCCATATCCAGAAGACTGGGCATGTGTACGGCCTCGCCATAGGGACTTGCCAGTTACGTTATATGATTTTGGGCAAGTTCTCGATGCTGGGTAGAAGCGCCCAGGAGCTGCGTTCACATCCTGCGCGAATTGTACACAACTGATCGCAAGGTGCGCGAGTTGCGATCACCTTCACTGCTCAAAATTCGAACCACCCGCGAAGTTTTGAACTCAGATATTAGGTACGTAACGAGGTTCCAGTTCTCCACTCGACTTGGAATTCACGTACGTGTCTTTGGAGGAGGCTTCCGATACCCCAAGCGACTGTGTCGCAACTTCATGTCCACAAGAGTCTCGGCCCAATGCAAAGCTGCTCTCAATGGGTCAACTACAGGAACATCAAAGCCTGCTTCCCGAATTCTGTCCTGGAGGAGTAAGGCAACTTTTGTCATCCCAGTGCATCCCAAAACAATGACATCAGCCTTTGATTCCTTGATCGCGCTTAAGCTCTCCCTGAGTAAAGCGCCGACAGTCAGCTCTCCACTGTCAAGTTCAAGTACGCCAAGAGACGCTGCCCTTACGGTTACCACCCGTGAATCGAGCCCTAGCGCCCGCACTAGATGTTCGATAACCGGAATTGAGTTTTCAACAGTTGTCACCACACCAATCTTGTGACCAAGCGAACAAGCTAGGTGTAGACTAGCCTCACCCGCGGAGGCTACGGGAATTGAGACAACTTCACGTACAGAGTTGAGACCCGGATCGAAGAAACAGCTAATGACGATTCCATCGAATCCATCGCGCTCAGCACCTTGAGCTACGTCAATGATAGGCGGAGCGGCAAGTGAATCGTCATAGAAGCATTCCACTGACTCTGGGCCCTTTGTAATGCCTCGGACACTCACGTACTTCAGTTCCTTTAGTCCCTCTTCCTGTTCGCGCAAGAATTCTTTGGAGGTGTTAGGGGAGATTACGCAGATTCTCAAAGTCTATCGAGAGGAGCTATCTGACCGATTGCTATATGGAGATTTGGTTTAATCAACGATTACGAAGATAATTCGGCAACGAAGAATTTTCATGGCGTATCTCAAGTGCGGCAATGGCGCGTCGTATAAACTATATTGTATATTCGAAGGACCAAAGACTCACAGCGGTTCGCTTCTCAAGTCGAGCCCCATGGTAAAGATAGGGATAATCATATGCGATAGGAACAGAACCTGTACAGGCAACAAGTGCTTCATGTCAATCAACCAGCGAGACGGACAATTCGCAGAATACGATAAGAACGAACCGATCGAGATTGTTGGCTGGATCACGTGCGGCGGATGCCCAGGCGAGCGACTTGAATCTGCTCCAGCAGACATGAAAAAATTCGGAGCCGAAGCGATCCACCTAGCGACCTGCTACTTGGCCGGATACCCGATATGCCCATACCTTGAGGACCATAAGAGTTACATTGAAAAAGTGGTCGGGCTTCCAGTTAACGTTGGGACTCACCCAATGCCACGGAATTATTTGAACACACATAAAAAGATCGGCGACTGGAAGAGAGACCGCGCCGACAAATGGCTAACCACAATTACTAGAAACCCCAACGATGCTGACAAATACGATTCAACAAACCCGAACTTCCTCAAAAAGTCAGAACAATAGTAAGACTTTGGCATTTCACTGATACGCCGCAACATCAGCCTGGTTGTCACCGTTCTGATCTGGAGAAAAGCCAACTCGTTCGCTTATCAAGCTCTATGCCATAAGTTTGCCAAACATTGGCCACTCCTACTTCAAAGCCAATCGTTCACTCAGCCTCGACCTTCTCTGACTAGTTCGCTTGGAGACCGATCGAATTACATCAGCTATATTGTCGGGAACGCTCCGCACGAAAACATTTACTGCGAGCTTGCAGTTACCTTTCACCTAGAAGGATTCCAGATGAAGAGCAAGGCTAGATTTCATCGAACAAAGGGCCCTGATAAAAAAGCAACCAGCCTTGTAGGTGAACGACCAAAGGGCAAACCAACCGATTCTCCAACTCGAAGAAAGCACGTGGAGAAAGCGCTCCAGGAGAGTGAGGAGAAGTATCGAGGGTTAGTGGAGAATTCGCCGGACTTCATCGGGATCCTTCAAGATGGAACTTTGAAGTACCTTAACTGGACTGCGGTTGAACGGCTTGGCTGGACCTATGATGAACTCGTCTCGCCTTCCTTTGATCCCATTGAGAAGGTGGTGGCAGAGAGATTCAGAGGTTTGCTCAAGGAAAACGTAAGCAAGAGGCTGCGTGGGGAAGGCGTCCCTTCTTATGAGGTAAGCCTGACAGCGAGGGATGGTTCGGAAATCCCCGTCATGCTTCGCGCAACGAACATCGTCTACCAAGGAAGGCCTGCGGTTGAGTTCGCATTCAGTGACATTGCTGAACGCAAGCGTATGGAGGAGGAGCTTTCAAGGTCTAGTCAATTCTTGGGAAGCGTCATAGAGAATGCGTACGTTTGGCTTGACGTGCTCGATAACGAACAGAACGTGCTAGTCTGGAACAAAGCTGCGGAAGTCACGAGCGGCTATTCCCGAGAAGAGGTCCTGGGACACGGGAAGATATGGGAGTGGCTCTACCCCGACCAGGAATATCGAAAGCACACCATCGAAATCGTCACGGGCGTATTACAAAGTGGGAGGACCGATGTGGATAGTGAGACAAGGATCAAGCGAAAAGACGGCCAGACTAGAATCATGTCCTGGAACGAACGTGCCCTGACTGACCAGGATGGCAAAGCGATCGGGACCATTGCAATCGGGCACGACATTACTGAACGCAAGATGACGGAGGAGAAACTTCGTGAATCGGAAGAACGATACCGTTCTCTCTTTGACCGGATGCTGGATGGAGTATACCGCAGCACACACGAGGGTCGATTTGTCGACGTCAATCCGGCCTTTGTGAAGATATTCGGGTACTCGAGCAAGCAGGAAATGTTGAACATTACCGACATCAAGAAGGAACTGTATTTCTCACCCGAAGAACGTGCAAGCTACATTCTGGACACGGGCCAGGAGCAAGTGCAAGTATACCGGATGCGTCGAAAGGATGGATCCGAAATCTGGGTGGAAGACCACGGTGGTTACGTTCACGACGAACAGGGAAACATCATTTACCACGAAGGAATACTCCGCGACATAACCGAACGCAAACAGTTTGAGAAGAGCCTGCTCGCGCTCAACAGACACGCGCTGCAATTGAATTCTGCGACAAGTATGGAGGATATAATCGAGTACACTCTAGATGCGTTGCAATTGGCCTTCGGATTCGATTTCGGAGACGTTCTCATTGTCGAAGACGGATCTCTCCGAATTAAGAGAAGCAGAGGAAAAGAGTCCAAAGTATCCCAATTACCACTTAGCGGACGGGGCTTGTGCGTTCTGGCAGCGAATAAGAAATCGGCAGTCAGAGTCTCGGACACTAGTAAGGAGGACACATACGTTGATCGCATGGGGTTCGATTGGGAAGGGAGGCCGACGATGCTCTCTGAGCTAGCCGTGCCAGTAATTATGGGCGAGGAGGCAGTAGCAGTTTTGAACGTAGAAAGTGAGCGACTAGACGCCTTCAAGCACGAAGACGAACAGCTCCTCCAGACACTGGCCAGTTACGTTGCCTCAGCGATGAACAGACTGAAGCGTGATGAAGCGCTCCTAGAATCTGTATCACTGCTCCGTGCGACTTTGGAGTCAACTGCCGAAGGAATCCTTGTTGTCGACATGAACGGTAAAGTGTCCAGTTTCAACCAAAGCTTCGCTGAATTGTGGCGTATACCGCCCAATCTTCTAGAAACCAGAGATGATACTAAGCTGCTCCGGTTTGTCGTGGACCAACTTGAGGATCCCCGGGAATTTCTTGATAAAGTGCAGGAACTTTATTCCAAGCCTGAAGAACAATCGTTTGATGTCTTGAGGTTTAAGGACGGCAGAGAGTTTGAACGTTACTCACAACCTCAACGACTAGGAACCACGATCGTTGGGAGAGTATGGAGTTTCCGCGACGTCACCGAACGTAAACGGTTGGAGGAGGAACTGAGGGAGCATTCGTTGCACTTGGAGGAGTTGGTGAACAAGCGAACTAGAAATCTGAAGGAGAGCGAAGCGCGCTATAAGTCACTCGTTGAGAGCATTCCACAGAGGATATTCGCAAAAGACAGAAATTCCGTATTTGTCTCGTGCAACGACAGTTTCGCAAGAGATTTGAAAATCAAGCCTGAAGAGATCGTTGGAATGACTGACTACGATTTCCAACCGAAAGATCTAGCCGACCATTATCGCGCAGACGACAAGAGAGTAATGGAGTTGGGCCAGACTATGGAAATAGAAGAGAAATACGTTGTGGGTGGGCAGGAGTTTTGGGTTAATACGACCAAGGCTCCTATCCGAGACGCCGAAGGAAACATAACTGGCCTGTTTGGAATCTTTCAAGACGTGACAGAACGCAGACTGATGATACAGCAACTACGAGAAAGCGAGGAGAAGTATCGTGAGTTGTTTGAGGCCTGCCCAGTATCACTCTGGGAGGAAGACTTCTCCGCAGTGAAACAATTCCTAGACGAATTGCAACAAAAAGGGGTTTCAGATTTTGGCGTATACCTCGCCGACCACCCCAGGGACATAGCCAAATGCGTTGCACTCGTGAAAGTCCTCAACATGAACAAGGCCACCTTAAACCTCTACGGCGCGAAGTCGGTGGATGAGATTATCGGAGGTTTAAGCGGTGTCTTAACAGAACAATCGAATCGCGCATTTGTAGGTGAACTCGTTGCGTTGGTTCAAGGCAAGAAATACTACGAAGTAGAAATGGATAACCGAACCCTGCGCGGCGAAACGAAGCATTGCAACGTTATATTCGCTGTGGTTCCCGGTTACGAGCAAACACTCGCCAGGGTTCTGGTCTGCATAGTCGACTTGACTCCCCAGAAGAAATTGGAAGCAGAACTCGTCAAGTCGCACCGGCTCGCTGCCATTGGAGAGACAGCAGCGATGGTTGGCCACGACTTGCGGAATCCGCTGCAAGCAATTTCCACAGCAACATATGTTCTCAAGAAGGAGTTGACCCCATCAGCAGACGCAAAAGCCCGAGAAATGTTTGAAGTGATCGAAGACAGCGTCGCCTACTCGGACAGAATTGTCCGTGACCTATTGGAGTATTCCCAAGAGCTTGAGTTAGAACTCTCAGAAGCGACACCCAAGGTGATAGCAAGCGACGCAGTTCGACGGGTAGAAGTTCCAAAGAACATAACGATCTCGGATCTAACGTTGGACGAACCCAAGATACGAGTTGATACAGCCAAGATAAGGCGAGTATTCGTTAACCTGATCGAAGATGCGGTCGACGCTATGCCGGACGGTGGCAAACTTACAATTTCAAGCAACAGGTCAGATGACTTTCTAATCGTCAAGTTTGCTGACACTGGACCAGGGATTCCAGAGACCGTCTTGCGTGATCTCTGGAAGCCCCTCATCACAACCAAGCCCAAAGGACTTGGCTTAGGATTGGCTATTTGCAAACGAATCGCAGAGGCACACGGAGGCTCAATAACTGTGGAGAGCAAGATTGGAGAGGGGACAACCTTTACTCTAACACTCCCCATATCACACAGCCAAGAAGGAGCCCAGACGGCTTGAGCGATCCGGCTCGGATCTTAATTGTTGACGATGACGAGAACATACTGAAGACATTTTCCACGGCCCTCCGAGACGCCGGCTATGAGGTCAACACAGCGGAGAATGGGAGAGAAGCAATCGAAAAAACTAGGGCAACTTTCTACAATCTCGCCATCATAGACATCCGCCTCCCAGACATGGAAGGCACCGAACTACTAACAACTCTAGTAGAGACAACTCCGAAGATGGTTAAGATCATCATCACTGGGTACGCTACCCTGCAAAATGCGGTGGAGGCAGTGAACAAGGGCGCCGACGGCTACGTAATCAAACCCGCAAACATGGCCGACCTGCTGACGAAAATAAAGCAACAGTTAGAGAAGCAAGAGAAGGCAAGGCGATACGATGAAGAAAAGATCAAAGATTTCATCGAGACCCGTCTCAAAGAGTCAAAATCAGGAGAGAACACTTCGCCGTCGAAGAGAAACGACAGCTAAGCGTCTTTGGTCTTAGAATGAAAGTTTAGGGGCAATCCAAGCAGTCGAAGCAAAACGCTCCCAAGAACGTTGAGTAGAATGGGGTCAAATTCGCCGGTAACTTCAGACCGAAAGCCTTTGAGCTTCAACGAAATTCTTTCCCACTGCGTGAAAGACGGGTTAACTGAGGCACTTGGGAGTGTTATCGCCGGTGCATTGCTCGATCAGCTTTACGAGAACTATGACCTTAGCTTGGAGGACCTGCCTGACCGAGTAGACACCTTTTTCTCAATATTGGAAGATGCCTTCGGCCTCAAGGTCAGTCGAATTTTGAGTAGTGTTATTGCAAGAAGGTTGTGTGCTAACCTGTCGCTTGAATTCGTAGAAAGCCCTACGAACGGGCTTCCTCAATATGTTGAAGAAATAAGAAAGAAACTTGCCAAGTCATAGTCGGATAGAAATAAGGGAGACGTTTATCGGTTTTTTCCAACTTGCCAGGAGAGTACGTGTACAGTACCTATGAAAGAACGCCTCGAAAACAAGAGTGCGATATCTATTCCGGACACGGTGTGGTTATGCGTTTCCAATTATCCCGCCCCTAAGAGCAGGGCTGCTTACTTTGATGCGAAGCATTCCCAAGCTCTCTTCTAAGAAATATCTACTTACCGCCGGTTTAACCGGCGACAGTTACTCAACTGAATTACCTCGGAAACATCACTTAATGGTAGGGCTGGCTCCCCGAATCGAAAACGCCTCGTCTTGACGCTAGACAGAAACGCACTTGGCGCAGATTGATTTCATTTCCTCGCGTCCGATTTGCACTTAATGCCTAATACTGCGGCGATTTCAGCCTCGGTCATACCTGTGATTTCGATGGCTTTCACGTTCGAATGGAAACCAGCGACTAGCTGCACATTCGAGGACGATAATCGGAGCGTCTTGGACAGCCATCGCACGATCTCGCGATTGGCTTTACCTCTCACGGGGGGCGCAGCGACGTGCATTGTAAGTGTGCCATCCTGTTCGCAGACCAATTTAGTCTCGTTTCTCAGCGGCTTCACGTGCACCGTTAATCTGACACCATTCGACACTGATCGCGTATGCTAACCACCGCCTCACTCCTCACCCGTCTATTTGTACCGGTAAATTGGGGTCAGGATTTGTATGTGATTATAATCCTAGGCTGTTGATTACTCTGCCTGAATTCGCATCGATTACCAGTACGATTTTTTTCCCTTTGTGATCGTATTTGGCGAACCATATTGGAGCGTAGAGCAATTCCAAATCGCCGACGTCTGATTGCGTGGTTATCTGTTGGATCATGTGGTATTTTGCGTGGGCTTTCTCTGATTGGAGCTGATCGACCAGTGTCTTAGCCTGTGATTTCGCAACGTCCTCGCTGATGTCTCCGTTGAGGATCTTGATGTTCTTGGGCAAATTCGTGATGTCAAATAATGTTCTACCTTCAAGATCAAACTGATAGTCTCGCGGTTGGTATTCCATGAGTGCTTTTAATGCGACCACGGGAAAGTTGTAGTTCGCGTCCATCTGCTCTGTCTTAGTCATCCCCGCGCCCCCGTAGCCCATTCCCATTCCAAATGCCATGAACCGACGTGACAAGAATCCGCTACTTAGTAAGGGAGGCGTTCCAATTCCCGCCCATTCCTCGAAGGCGCGTCTGCGTCCTCCGCGAACACCAAACCCACCGCCCATGCCGCCCATAATTACGCCCATGAGTGCTGCCGTCGTGGCTGTCTGTCCCACTTCAGCTGCCACATTCACGGAGACCACGGTCGTGCGTGCCGAGACACTGACAATCCAGTAGGGAATGTATGAGAGGTTCATCTCCTCCTGAGTAGAGTCTTCGTGAAGGTGCCTGTGAAGAAGGCCCTTGTCCATCATCGGGGTGATTATGGAATTGACTTCGTCGACGCTGCTAACTTTGAGGGCCAGCATCGACTGCTTCTGTATGCCTGTCCATCCCTGGTTGCCCAGAGTGACGCCGCTTCCGCAGTACTCGCAGGTGATAACCATCTCGCCAAACTTGGGAGCTATCGGAGCGCCGCAGCTGGGACACTTCAGCGAGCTTGCGCCGGCAGGGGCTATAATTTGCTCCTTCCTCGAAAAAGCGGCGGGAGCGTCACTAGGTTGGAGAGCAGGCTGGCCACCGGCCGGAGTTGCGGTTCCGCACTTGTAACAGAATGACGCGTCATCGGGAAGCTGCGTGCCGCAGCTTGAACAAAACATATTTCCGTTTCGTCTCTCTCTTGCTAAAAAGTTTGCACTAGCAATCAGATTGTTTCGGCTGTGACGCATATGTTGTATTCCGCTAGTCTAGCCGAAATCTCTTCGTAGGGCTTTCTGTATCCAAGCTGGTCCCGTAAAGGTTGGGTCGAATGTGAAGGCGAAAAGGAAGCGAAGTTTGAGTAATTGGATTTCGATGGCGGGTCTTCTTCGCCGTTTGAAGTGGAGTTCACTCCACGAATCCCATAGATTTTGATCATAATTGCGGGCTTGTAGTATTCTGGGCCTCTAGTGAAGAGAGTGAATTGATTCACAGCCGGGAGTGGGAGGCTAGTGGAAAGGAAACCGGGCCTTAGGAGTAGACCATCACTTGCTGTCGCCACAACGAGGGTGTAGTTTTGTGATAGTCCATTGTTGAATTCCAGATTTATCATTACTTTTGGCACCTGATAGAGAAACGTTGAGATCATTCCCAGCCAGCTGTTTTCCAGGTATACGCATGCGATAACTGGGGTCTGCGCAATGGTCGGAACTTGAATCGGTTGCCCAAATTTGATTTCGTCTATAGCTAGCAAGTCCATGTGATCGCACACGTCACTGCTCCTCCTCTGAAGAATGAAGAATGATGCGTCATTTCCCACGTGCACATAATTGCAGGCCAATGCCATGAGCGCAAGTGGTTCATCGAAGAATGGATACCTTCCATCTTTCGCCTCAGGACGATACAATACGAAATCAGGGGTATTCCCGCTCGAGTAATGACGCGCATTCACGCCGTCCAAGTATGGTGTGTAGGCGGTGATGGTTTGGAACATTGGCGCAGGGTTCCATTGCAAACCATACACATATGCAAGTGAATCATCCCAAGGTAGAATGTCAACTGTGTGCCCGCGAAGCATAGTCACAGTATTCTCTGAGAGAGGATAGGTTGATCGAGTTGCTAGAATTGTATCGTCGAATGTCGCCTGTGATAACGTGGGTTGAGTAACATATTCGAAATTTCGAAAAGTTGCTTGAAATCGTGGGAAACCATAAACGTTTTGAACAAACACGGAAGTATTTTTGAGAAGAGTCGCACCGTTGATTGGTTCTCCGTTTGAAACGTACACCATACCCATTACTTGAATCGCAGTTCCAAGCAAAATCAGCGCCAAGAAGATCGCAACCAAACTAGCGCGTCTTCCCGATTTTGCGAAAGTTGATTGAAGTAACAGGCAGAATAGTGCCCAACAACTGAAGAATACTAAGACATGGAGGTCCGCTCTAACAAATCCTTCTTTGTATGTAATGAATAGGAACGGAAAGGATAATGTGAAGAATAATCGAGTATCGGGTATTCTCAGATTGTCTTTTACTACCAATATCAGTATCGCGATACCTGTCAATAACGGAAACAGAATAAACCATTGTGGCATACCATGTCGTATTCCAACCTCTATTGACATTGCACTTTGATATCCTGCTCCAATTTGCATGTAGCCGAAGAGAAAGGAATCCAAAATCTGTAGGCTACCCGTAACAACAAGCCCGATCCCAACTAAAGAGATTACATATGCTATTAGCGGTACCAGTGATTTCAAGCAACGTTCTTTGAAATAAGCCCAAGCAGTTGCAACTAGAACGATGCCAAATGAAAGTAAGCCTATCTCTGCCTTAAAGTAAAAGCTGAACGCTGAAATAATGGCTAAGATTGTGATATGAGGAAACTTACGATTACGAGTAGTAAGATAAGTTGCCACAAGAAATAACGCGCTGAATGTGTAGGGCGTCCCAAGAATGAATTCGATTGACGGAGCTAAGGAGCTGAGAATTATTGTATTCAGTAATTTTCTTTCAGATTGCAGTGCGAAAGCCGCAAGGCAAAGGTAGAATGCGAAATGCACGGATAGTATGAACGTGAGACTTGCGATCCAGAGCCACGGATCTACCAGCATCGGAAAACCGAGAAATCCTAGCGGGCCATAGGGGAAGATAATATCTCGACCGAATACTAATCCATTCTTTGCGGCAAGGTGTAATCCTAGCACCCACGATAGATCTAAGCCCGGGCCTACTCCCCATAGAGTGGTAGGGAGAGTTAGGACCGCGAGAGAAAGAAATAGCGTGTACGCAACTATGTTCAACTTATGTAGGCGAAACGCCGTCACAAATTTTTCAGCCTGCATGGAAACGCTCGCAAGTGGCACCTCCCCAACTAGCTCTGTAGATTTCTCGGTCCAGCAATGATGTCAAGCTCTCTTTTCGAGGTCACGTTGTCTAGTAAGTGACTCAAGTTTGTTTCTTCGTTGCCACAATTCTGATGACGTTTTCGCGGTTAGATTCGAGGGTCTCAAAGCCGCTGTTAATGTCGGCGAGCGCGACCTTGTGTGTGACTGATCGCGAAAGGTCTAGTCTTCCCTCACGTACGAGTTTGACGAGTTGTATCAGTTCCGTTTTCAGGTGGTCGTCCACTCCCACGATCTCCATCTCTTTGCCAATTATGGTCTCGTAGGGGGAGAGGTGGATTGATTTGGCTCCGATGCCTACCAATACCATTCTGCCTCCCTTTCCAACAGAGGATATTGCTTGCTCAACTGTGGCTTCATGGCCGACAAAGTCAACCACAACGTCGGCAAATCCTCCGTCCGTTGCTTTCCTGATTGCCTCACTAACGTCCTGGTTCGCGGCGTTTACGGTTTCCTTTGCTCCAAAGCTTTTCGCCTGCTTCAGCTTCCAATCTTGAAGGTCCACGGCGATTATCAGTCCAGCCTTGAAGGCCTTTGCAGCTAGTTGAACAGCATGTAAGCCAAGGCCGCCAACCCCGAATACGACAACCGTATCGCCCTGTTGCACCCTTCCTCGCTTGAGAGCGTGGTAGGCGGTTGGGACGGCGCAACCCATTATCGCAGCTTGCTCGAACGGAAACCTCCGAGGGAGTTTCAGAATGCTCCTAGCCGGAACTTTCACGTACTCGGCGAAACCGCCATCAACATCCTTCCCAATCATTCGATAGCCTGCGCAGTAATTCTCACGCCCAGTCCTGCAGTAAACGCATCTTCCACAACTGACGATGTAATGCACCAAAACTCTATCCCCTGGACGGAACTCCTTCACCTTCGCCCCCGTCCTAGCTATGATGCCAGAAATCTCATGGCCAAGAGTTATCGGCAGTTTGCCTACGGGCGCAATCCCATTTCGGTAGTTTATGTCAGAGTGGCAGATCCCGCTTGCCATGACATCGACGAGGACCTCATCGGGGGCTATGTCAGGGACGCTTACGTGGTCTATGCTGAGCTTCTCATGGATTGCATGTAGCCTAGCGGCAATCATCGATTGAGTCATTGTAACCTAACGTTGCACCGTTCGGTTTATTGCTTATTCGGCTATGCCCTCGGTTTGGGGCAGACTATCTTGGGTGTGCCGGAGAAAATTCGCGCAATAGAAGAAGAGATGAAGAGAACACAGGTTCACAAGCACACCGAACACCATATTGGTCTGCTCAAAGCGAAGCTCGCGAAGCTCAGAGCCGAACAAGAACGTGCCCAGGGGTCCAGGCAGGGAGGCGTGGGTTTCGAGCTGAGAAAAGGCGGCGATTGCACCGTCGTTCTCATAGGTCTACCCAGTGTTGGAAAGTCCACCATCCTCAATAGGCTCACGAACGCCAAATCAAAAGTCGCCCCCTACGCCTTCACTACCCTTACGGTTGTTCCTGGCTTGCTGGAATACCAAGGAGCCAGAATACAAATCCTCGATCTGCCAGGCATCATCTCAGGTGCTGCAACTGGAACGGGCAGGGGCAAAAGGGTGCTATCCGTTGCAAAAAACGCCGACCTAATCCTCTTAGTTTTGGACGTATTCCAACCAGACCAGGTCAGCGTTCTAAGGAAGGAATTGTATGAGATGGGAATTCGGCTCAACACTCGACCTCCGAATGTGACCATCAACCGATCCTCTCAAGGCGGGCTCGGCATAACGACGGCCTGCAACCTAACCCACCTAACGGAGTCAACTGCGCGGGCAATACTGAACATCTACAAAATCAACGATGCCAACGTCATAATTAGGGAAGACATAACTGATGACCAACTCATCGACGTAGTGGCTGGAAATCGTCGATATCTTCCGTCCGTGACCGTACTGAACAAGATCGACTTGGTCAGCCCCAAATACGTGGCTGAAGCCAAGAAGCGGATGGGCGAAGACCTGATTCCAATCTCTGCGGATCAGAATGTAAACATCGAAAAACTCAAGGCGGCTATCTTTGGCCGGATGAGGTTAATCAAGGTCTACCTCAAACCGCGAAACAGTCCACCTGATCTTGAGCAACCCCTGATAATGACCGCCGGTTCCACCGTTTCCGACGTTTGTAAGAAGATTCACAGAAAATTTGAAGGGGAAGCAAAGTATGCGCTAGTTTCAGGAACAAGTGTAAGGTTCAGTCCTCAACGGGTCGGCATGGATCATGTTGTCCAAGATCGTGATATTGTCACGATAATGAAGTAACGGCAAGCAAGACTATGTTGCCCATCGAAAGGGGCCTTATATTGGATCAAAATCCCATGAAGAAAGGGCTCTGGATGGGAAGTGGAAAAGCAACGCAGTCTACGGCCAAAATGGCGCGTACGGATAGAGCCCTGATGCTAAGATTCCGCCGTCGCATCTTGGGTACTCGGCATAGTATGGGAAGTAGTACGCGGTCCCAGGGTACGCGGAGGGTGGCCCGTAGAATTGCCAATAGTAGTACGGGTGGTAGCATTGCCCGCATTGACACATATTACATCGCCAAACAAGGCGGGCTGCGCTCCCCGAACTTAAGCATAACCAAACGCGAACGGGCATATGTCAGTCAACGTGCAGAATATCAACAACTCTTGGCCCATTACTTGCATGCATTATGCAAGCCCATGGTCCAGGAATGCTCAGAGAAGAAAGTGCACCAATCTTGGCTAACCGCACGATGCAAGCCTCATTGCGCACGTGTTTTCCAAATACTTTAATCAGTTCTCTCGAACAGTTCTAAAGTGAATTGAAGTGGACATGAAAGTTACTACAATAAGGCAGACGAAATTAATCCCCGCTAAGCCGGCTGAAGTCTATGACGCGTTCATGAAAGCGAAGATGCACGCGGCGTTTACCGGCGCGAAGGCAACGTCCAACCCTAAGGTTGGCGGAAGATTCACTGCATGGGACGGATACATTACTGGAAAGAATCTCAAATTGAAGGAGGGCAAACTGATTGTTCAACAATGGAAGACCACGGAATGGCCGGAAGGCTATTCGCCATCAATCCTCAATCTATCATTCAAACCGAAGAAAGGCGGGACACAAGTGACCATGGTCCAATCAAACGTACCGGCCAGCCAAGCCAGAAACTACCGGCAAGGCTGGGTTGAATCATACTGGGACCCATTAAGGCAATACTTCCAGAAGAGAAAGGCACGCTAGAGTGGTCATGTGATATGACGGATACTCCATCCGGTCGACAACTCGTTGAGAAAGCTTTCGTTTACATGACCACGCTGAGCCGAGAGTGCAGAAAAGCACTTACCGACAAATTCGCGAAAGAGCACAAGGGGATGCCATTCGACTCTGTTGAACCCACCATGCGCAAGGAAATTGAGTCTTGGTTTGCCGGGCGGGACAGAAACATAGCCATTCGGCATGAAGGCAGCAAACTAGGCCGGCCCGGCGAAATCTCACTGTCCTACGCTGCCGAGAATAAAGGTGCGCACTTCAAGTTCCTTGTGGACAGTCAGTTCACCCTTGCCGGAACAGGGTCGAACGCCCCTTCCTACCTCAAGGCCGTGAACGTTTATGTCGACAAAAGGGACTTCACAAAGTAAGCGCCGGTAGGAAATCAGGTCCTTTTCATCGAGCAGGGACCGTGGAAAGCCCCAAATTAAGGCTTCTTTTTCGGGCGATTTATAACCTATGCTGCCATACTGCCTACGAGTTGAATAATCATAATCGTGCTAAGGAACTTACCAAAGACGCGAGGCCTAGATAGAGACCTAGTCTACTTGCTGCAACTGGCAAGAAAGCATAACCTCACGACCCCAGTACTGTACACGGCCATGGTCTCTGCACGTGAACGTGGAAACTCACGCTGTGGAAAGTTCTCCATCGAGCTAAGGAATAGAGAGGAGCTATCTTCAACCTACATGTTCTCCGTTGAGGGTAAACCGCTAGCACAAGCAAAGATTCCCAATGATTCCATCAGCAAGCTCAAGCGTTTGCCCGAAGAATTATCTGACTTTGATCAGGAAAACCATGACGATTCCAAAGTCAACTCGCGGGGCGAAAGGCAGATCGGTGGCCTAAAGTTTGGAACACGAGGGGTCTCCTTCAGAGCACAAGTTGTCAAGAAATCGGAGGTCAGAGCCGTGACCTCCAAGGACGGAAACCCTCTCTTAGTGTGCTCCGTCACGCTCTCTGACGGCACCGGGGAAATTCCTCTAGCCGTATGGAACAACCAAATCCCAACGATCTCCGAGGGAGATTTAGTCGAAGTCCAAGACGCAAGAGTTGGCAGCTTCAGGGGTGAGAAGCAGCTCTCCCTGAACAGGAAGACGGGTGCCCTTCGGGTTCTTCAAAGCGCAGCCAAGTCGCCTGTGGCGAAGATTTCTACCTAGCAATTTTTCCAAACGCGTTTCCGAAAGGGCGATAGCTCTGACTCCCCTCGAGGAATTGACACAGTTAGCGAGCGAAAAGAGCAGGCGAATCTTTGTTGCCGAATCCAACATTGACCTGCGCGAGAATCAAGGAAGGAACTGCGTCTACGTTCTCCAGCTACCAACCAGTGCGCCAGGCGCGGCGGGCGGGCGGATAGGAGGAATCGGGGAAAGAAGGGTCGAGAAGCTCTATTGCTTTCGTCAAGAGGACGGAAAGTGGATCAAGGTTTACGAAACAAATGACCCGGTCAAGTTAGAGAGGCTCGAATTACCCTACCACGCAGCCGGCTTAGGCGTCGTACTACCAGACGGGTCTGAAAGAGTGGTCTCAGGAGTAGTCGACACAGAGTTCATTCGGATGTATAACGAAACGGCCTGAACCGGTATCTCTCTTACTGGCGGGTTACCGCCTTAATGAGGGGCATCAGTACCTCAACGTCTTTTTTCGTGGCAAGTTGAACTCTAAGAAGGTGGCTCATCCCGCCAAGTTGCGCTTTGTCCACCCACGCTCTAAGAGCCTCGGGAACAGATGTATCGGCTTTGATGCTGGCCACAGATTTTTCCGGTATGAAGAGGAAGAGCTCAAGTTTCTCGCCGAAGAAGGCTCGCAGCCTCGGCGTGTCTCTAACATTGTAGCTTGGCGTTTCAGCATCCTTGAGCGGTTCATATTCGACGCTCTCAGTAATGTTTTGATCCGATTTCATTTGCTCTCTAAGGTATGCAAATGCTTCTTGGCACGCAGCTGAACCTTTTCCTGAAAGTTCCTCAACCGACAAACTGGCCACTCTGTTCGAATGTGGGACGTACACAAACCATATAGCGATTGCTCTCCTTCACAGGCAGAAGAATACGGGAAGTGTTGTTGTGCCACACAGGTTGGGCAAAACCGGTTTCAGAATACGTCAGCGACAGAAGAGAAAACAACGGTTCAGAAAGCGCGTGAAATCGAGCAGGAAGCCGAGCTGAATCATTCTTTTCGGAGATCTGGCCCGAGGGCTTGATGCTATACTTTGTTTAGGAAGCGGTGGCACGCGCAAACATATTCCATTTTTCCATCAGGATAGAGCCACCTATAGTGGGCTTTGCCTTTTTCGTCCGTAAAAGTTTCACAAACATTGTCGGTATAAACGCTCACGTGCGAGAATCGCCACTTTCCCTTTTCAGAGTCATTAGCGGTCGACATAACTGGTCTCCCATATTGTAGCTATTTGACAGAGCAACTTGATTCCTTGTAAGCCTTACCTTCGTTCATCAGCTACATACGAGATAGTTGCACAAACCTAAATACGAACTGGCAACACGCGCGGGAGAAGATTTGCCATAAGGGAATTCAGAATGGTTCAAGAAACTCACACAAAACAGAATATTCTCATCGTCAACGCTTCGGCTGTCCCCGTTGAGGACTTCGTGAAAAATGGCGCTGAGAAGGTGAGAGTAAGTTATTTGATCGACGAACGGCATGGGTCGGATCGTTTCTCACTTAGATTGTATACACTTGAAAAGGGCGGTCACACGCCGCTGGATGAACACGTACACGAACATCATGTATACGTCTTAAGTGGCAGGGGCCTGCTCAGGCAGTCGAAAGAAACTCGCCCGTTAAGGGCACTGAAGCAGGGTGATACAATTTTCATTCCGTCTATGGCGGTTCACCAGTTTAGTAATGAATCTGACGAACCGTTCGTATTTCTATGTGTAAAAGGTAACCCAACACTGTACTCATCTAATGTGCAAGCGAAGGTAGAGGATGATTCGGAGCGGAACTACTGTTAAGACGAACTGGTTTTTCCACGACAACATCTCGTAGAGTAATCGGCTGAATTCCTCCAACCTCCGCACATTGACGTATTCGTCAACGATCTGGGCCGTTTCACCCGGTCCAAGAATTACTTTCTTTATGCCTGAATCTTGGTCAAATTATGTGGAATCAGTTCTTTGCATTTCACTTTGAATTTGACACTGCTTACCGATAATGCTGACTTAGAGAATTCGCAATGGTTCGATTTTGATGATGATGCGTTTTTCGCTCGGTGATGCCTTCTGATATTTGTTCGCGCCTGTGTATTTCATTGCTAGCTTGTCGATATGTGCATCTGCTCCCTGCTCGGTTTGGCTTACTACGCGACCATGGATGATGATTCGATCGTATGGGTTGTTCGAATCTACGATGGTTATTGATACTCTGGGATCTCTCGTGATGTTCCTCTGTTTGACTCGCCCAATCGCCGTGTTCATTAGGAGCATGTCACCTTCGTGGTCAACCCACATCGGTGTAACATGAGGGGATCCATCTGGAAGGAGAGTTGCGAGGTAAGCAAAATTCTTTCCATCGATGAGCTTGATGACTCTTTCAGTCATTTTGTTTGCCAATTTAACCACATGCTTAAGGCACTAGGTTAGGGCTAGCGTAAGATTTGCTCGCGTTGACGGAGATGCCTACTGTGGTGCGTTCTGTAGTTCTGGTTTCGTCTACATCATGCCTGGTGGCATTCCGCCAGGCATACCGCCCGGCATGCCCCCTGGCATTCCACCAGGCGGACCGCCTCCCCTCGAGCCTTTCGAAGAGACGACATCGTCGATACGGAGCAGCATACCAGCAGCCTCGGTCGCGGACTTGATAACCTGCTGCTTGACTCTGAGCGGTTCGATCACATTATCTGCAAGCATGTCCGCGATTTTTCCCGTCTTTACTTGGACGCCGTACCATTTGTTTCCAGGTTCGGCGTGCTTCGACCTGAGCTCCACCATTATGTCGATAGGGTCAAGGCCGGCGTTTTCGGCTATTGTAAGTGGAATCGCTTCAAGGGCTTCGGCGTAGGCTTCAATGGCGAGTTGTTCTCGGCCTCCGACTTTGACGGCGAATTCCCGCAGCTGCTTCGCTGTCTCAGCTTCCGGTGCGCCGCCGCCAGCAACAATCTTGTGGTCTTCTACTACGTTCCTGACCACACAAAGGGCGTCGTGGAAGGAGCGTTCAGCCTCGTCGACTACGTGCTCCGAGCCGCCTCTAATAACGACAGTTACTGCACGCGGGTCTTTGCAGTCGCGAACGTATACGAGTTTATCGTCTCCAATCTTAACTTCCTCTACAAGCTTTGCCTCGCCGAGCGTGTTAGCGGCCATGCCCTTAGTACTTGCAAGGATTGTTCCACCAGTAGCCTTTGCCAGCTTCTCCAAATCATTGCTGCTGATATTCTTCACAGCCATTATACTCTTCTTTGCGAGAAAGTGAAGGGCCAGGTCGTCAATTCCCTTCTCACAGAATATTACGTTGGCACCGCTTGCTCCAATCTTATCAGTCATCTCTCGGAGCATGGATTCTTCTTCGTCAAGGAAGCGCTTCATCTGGTCGGGCGAGTTGATGTTAATCTTGGCATCGAACTCAGTCTTCTCGATCTCAAGCTTCGCGTTGAGGAGTGCGATCCTTGCGTTTTTCACTTGTTTGGGCATCTGGGGGTGTGAAACCTCCTTGTCTACCACGATGCCTCTAATGAGTTCGCTTTGCTCCATGCTCTCGCCCTTCTTCTTCAAGACCTTGATTCTGTCGATGTCAGCCGTTGTTTTTCCGTCCCGTTCCTCGGTGATTTGACTTACGGCCTGCGTGGCCAATGTTGCTAGATGTTCGCTCGTGCCCGCTGTGGCTTTGGTGCTCATCGAGGTCATTGCAACGAGCTTAAGCATTTTCTCGTCGTTCGGTTGAATGTCGATGGCAAGGTCCCGGAGAATTTCCAAAGCCTTCTCTGAGGCTTTCTTGTACCCTTCGACGATTACGGTGGGGTGGATCTCTTGGTCCAGAAGCTTCTCTGCCTTCGTCAACAATTCGCCTGCAAGGACAACGGCCGTGGTCGTACCGTCGCCAACCTCGTTATCTTGGCTTTTCGCGACCTCAACTAGCATCTTGGCGGCTGGATGTTGAATATCCAGTTCCTTCATGATTGTAGCCCCGTCGTTTGTAATCACCACATCGCCCATGCCGGATACGAGCATCTTATCCATGCCTTTGGGGCCGAGTGTGGTGCGGATGGTTTCAGTAATAACCTTCGCCGCTAGAATGTTGTTGCGCTGCGCGTCCCTACCGCGAGTTTGGGTTGAGCCTTCTTTCAAAATTAGGACAGGAACCGTAGCTTCAGACAATCTTGTAAACTCCGCCAGAGCATTCGGTTCGCTATAGATAAATTTGTGCGCTCAACGAGGGCCATTTACCCGGTGCCGCCTCAGCGCCGGAAAGACTTTAACTCTGATCGGGGCGTTTGCAGAGCGATTTTCAAATCCGTCGATGTGTACTGCGATGGCTAGCAATGATGAAGCGGGACTTCGAAGAAGGCGCCTTAGTGTCAAGGGCATAGTCGCTCTGCTTATTCTTGTGATTCTCGTTCTTGTGTCAGCGTGGTCTCTCGTGACCATAAGCAAAGTGAGCCAGTTATGGCTGGTTCCAACCTCAACCTTCGTCAAATTGCCCACGACGCCATTGTCCAATCATGGGCAGATCGTCACGCTTGTCTCAATCAACACCATAAACCAGAATGGGCTGGCCGTTGGCGTGAAGGGTTATCTTGACACGACATCTGGACAACCCGTGGTGGGAGCTCAAATCTACGTACAATACTACGTAAATGGAGGATACCAAACCCAAGTCTCAACAACTGACCAGAATGGGTATTTCGAAATTCATTTCCCAATTAATTGGACTGGGTCGCTGCCGGTTACCTTCACGTATTTTGGCGACGATCAACATCAAGGACTAACGGTGAACTCCAGCCTGCCCGGAGAGAATATCTGAAGGCGTTTCTACAGGTCAGCCAACGCTTTGCCTGAAGGCCCGGTATCATTCAAGTCACTTAGTCGCCTAAACTCAGCCGCCATCTCGTGCGAAGTCTGCCCACGGCTAAGGCGATACTGTAAACTGGTTGCAAAGAAGAAACGCAAGCAATTCATTGACTGGAACTACTGGGGTAAGCCACTGCCAGGTTATGGAGACCCCTACGCTAAGCTCCTGATCCTCGGTCTGGCTCCTGCTGCACATGGCGGGAATCGGACTGGGAGGATGTTCACGGGGGATGGTTCAGCCCAATTTTTGATGGCTGCTTTGCACCGAAACGGCTTCTCTAATCAGCCCACATCGACCAGGCGCAACGACGGCCTTGAGCTTCGTGGCGCATACATGACGGCGATTGTTAGATGCGCTCCGCCCAAGAACAAACCAACCCTCGCAGAGATTCGGAACTGCAAACGATACTGGACGCAGGAGCTGCGGCTCCTAAGCGAAGTTAAGATCATATTAGCATTGGGAAGGGTCGCATTCGACACCTACGTCAGGCTTCTGAAGGAGAAGGGGCTAGACACGAAGGGTCTGCGTTTTCACCACGCGGCGTTCTACCCGCTTCCCGAACCTTATCCGGCGCTTTCTGCGTCTTACCATCCAAGCCGTCAGAACACTCAGACGGGTAAGCTGACGGAAGCAATGTTCGACACGGTTTTTCTCAAAATTCGTAGCTTCCTAGATTCGCCAATTGCTGTATGACTCGCACCTCATTTGGCCTTTATTGTTGCTTTCTTCATAGCCCTGACGAAGTTTTCCAATTTCTTGAGCGAACGAGGCATGTTCCGCGAATTTTCGCCAATTATTTTCACGAATGCGCTTCCCACTATTGCTCCATCTGCTCCCGCGTGGATCATTTCTCTTACGTGGTCAGCTTTAGAAATTCCGAATCCTACTGCGAGGGGTACGGACCCTCCAACAATGGCCCGATATTCCCTGATTAGGGCCAGCGCCGACTGAGAGACTTCTGACCGGACACCTGTCACACCGTATAATGAAATCAGATAGAGGTAACCAGAAGTTTGCGCCAGAATTTGTTTAAGCCTCTCCGGATGAGTTGAAGGCGAAGCCAAGAATATGGTGTCAATGTCGGTTGCAACGCATTCCTTCTTGTAATCCTTCGATTCTTCTACCGGAAGGTCGGGGACGATAATTCCGGAGATCCCGGAATTCTTGGCGAGGCTTAGGAATTTCTGTAATCCAACCCTGTAGATAGGATTGAAGTAAGTCATCAGAACCAGAGGCGTATCATGCTTCTCACGAACTGCTCGAGCTATCTCCAAAGCATCAAGTGGCTTAGTTCCGCTCGCCAAGGAACGCATGACAGCGGCTTGAATCGTAGGCCCATCCGCAATCGGATCCGAAAAGGGGATGCCGAGTTCGATGATGTCTGCTCCGCCTTCGATCATGGCCCCTATTAGGCGTGGAGTCTGTTTCAGGGTCGGGTAACCTACTGTCAGGTATGCAATGAGTGCACCTTCGCCTTTCTTCTTCAGTTGAGCGAATGATTCTGAGATTCTCATCAAATCTTTACGCCTAAACTCTTCGCGACGACATTGACGTCCTTGTCCCCGCGTCCTGACAGGTTAATCACCACGAGCTGGTCTCGGCGCATCTTGGATGCTAGAATGACCGCATAATGTACTGCGTGTGCAGATTCGAGGGCCGGTATAATGCCCTCAAGTCTACTTAACTCCGTGAAGGCTTCTAAGGCCTGTTGATCAGTTGCCGAAGTGTAATGAGCCCGGCCAGTAGCCTTAAGGTACGCGTGTTCTGGGCCAACTCCAGGATAGTCGAGGCCAGCGGAGATGCTGTGGGTTGATTCTATTTGGCCATCTTCATCTTGGAGTATGTAAGTGAGCATCCCATGAAAGACGCCTTCTTGTCCAGCGCACAATGTCGCTGCATGTTTTCCAGACTCTAAGCCTAGGCCGCCTGCTTCAACACCATACAAGCCTACTTGCGTGTCAGCGATGAATGGGTAGAACGCACCAATCGAGTTGCTCCCTCCTCCTACGCATGCAACTATCGCATCTGGAAGGCGTCCTTCTTTCCGCAGGATCTGCTCCTTAATTTCGAGGCCAATGACGCTTTGAAAATCCCTAACCAAAGTCGGGTATGGGTGTGGGCCTACGACGGAGCCCAGTAAATAGTAGGTGTTCTCAACGTTTGTTACCCAGTCTCTAAAGGCCTCATTTATCGCATCTTTGAGTGTCTTCGACCCTGAATGGACAGTGTGAACCTTTGTCCCTAGAAGGTTCATGCGGAAGACGTTCAGCTTCTGCCTTTCCACATCCTCTGAGCCCATGTAAACTTCGCATTTCAGACCTAGCGCGGCACAAGCGATTGCGCTTGCGACCCCATGTTGGCCCGCCCCAGTCTCGGCTATGACTCGCTCCTTGCCCATTCCTTTCGCGAGGAGCGCCTGCCCAATCGTATTATTGATCTTGTGTGCTCCCCCATGTGCCAAGTCCTCGCGTTTGATGTAGATCTTCGCGCCTCCCGCCTTTCGTGTCAAGTTCGCAGCGTAATACAGGGGCGTTGGTCGGCCTGCGAATTCTCTTAGGAGATACTCAAGTTGGGATTTGAATTCGGGATCATTCTTTAGCCGAGTGTATTCTTCTTCCAGCTCGATAAGAGCGCTCATCAAAGTTTCCGGGACATAACGGCCACCAAATTTCCCGAATTTGCCATCCACAGGTTTGGAATGTTGATTGGTCAATCTACGTTCTCCTTTGCTTTTTTGATAAAGTTACGAATCTTATTGCGGTCTTTCACTCCAATCGTCTTTTCGACGCCGCTTGAGACATCGACGGCGAAGGGCCTGACTTTCCTGATAGCCTGTTGAACGTTGATTGGTGTTAGTCCTCCCGCTAGGATTAGTGGATGTGGGTATATTCTATTTCGGACGGTGGCTGTGAGGTGCCAGTCATGGGTTCGGCCTGTACCGCCCATTCCGCTGAGGCTTGGTGAATCGGCCAAAACCGCGTCCGATTCTCTTGAAATCCAACTTGCTAGTTCCAGAGAGGCACGATCCCGGATAGCCTTGGCTAGGATAAGTTTAGTTTGAGGGTGTTTGCGCCTGATCAATCCTACAAGTTGTTGTTGGTATCGATGAAGTTGAAGTGCATCGGGCTTTAGCTTGGAACAGATCTTGGCGACAGTTTTCGTGTCATTCGCGGAGGTAACCGCCACTTTCGTTGCGAAGACTGGAACGTTTTTCATTAATCCGTGTGCCGCGTTCAGCGACAGGTTTCTTGGCGAGGAAGGGCTCGATACTACGAAACCAAGAGCATCTGCGCCGCTGTCCAAGGCGGTCCGTACATCCTCCGGTCGCATTAAACCACAAATCTTGACTCTCATAGCAAAATTCCTTATGCGAGCACGAACTCACGAACTTTAGTTTCCAAATTTTCTGAGAGCATAATTGAAGAACCTATCAAGTATCCATCCACTGTTGCTGTTTTCAATTTGCGAATGTCATTCGCGTTCTCGAACCCGCTCTCGCTTATGATGGCCTTTCCAGCCCTTTGATTGATCCTGCCTACTAGTCGTGCGGTTGTGTTTATGTCGGTTTCTAATGTCGCAAGATTTCGGTTATTTACACCGATAATGTCCGCTTCACTTTCAAGAGCTTTTTGCAGTTCGTCTTCGCTGTGGACTTCGAGAACTACTTCCAGTTGTTCTTGGTGTGCTTCATGAATCAGGCCTTGCATGGAGGGTGTGGGATGTGCTGAGAAAACTGATTCGATGAGGAGGATGCAGTCGGCTCCCGATTTCTTGCCCGCATGAATCTGTGACCTGTGAATGATTATGTCTTTCATGAGCAGCGGTAGGTCTACGCTTCGTCTAATTCGTCGAAGGGTCTCTATTTTTCCGCCGAAGTTGTCCGGTTCCGTTAGGACGGATAAAGCAACTGCGCCACCCTTGGCAAGCTTGATTGCCGCATCAACTGGATCCATGCTTGGACGGAGTGGACCGAGGGCGGGGGAGATCGGTTTAATCTCAGCTATTATGGCGTTCCTGTGAGACGATTTGAGTACTTGTCTAAGGCTGACGGTTTCGTGCTCGACGGTCTCTCTGATATCGTAGTAGCCTGTGCCGACTCTTCTTTCGGCATCTTCAATCAACTTTGTTAATAGACTAGGCATTTTGTGATTCTATCCTTTCAAGTCTAGAGACATCGCCGTTTGTGCATTCAATTAGCGCCTTGAGCTTGCCGTAGGCCCTTCCACTTGCTATTGCTTCACGTCCGACTTCTACGCCCGAGGCCAAGTCGTCGGCCTTTTCGCCAATAACTATAGCAGCTGCAGCGTTTGCAAGAACCATTTCAAGTCGTGTAGATTGTTTGTCCTCTGTCCCGTTGAGTATGTTTACCAGGAGCTTCGCGCTCTCGTCAACGTCGAAACTGGAGATTTCGCTTGGCCGCGCCTGTTTGAGGTTCAGATCTTGCGGGGTAATCTCCTTTGTTGTGGTCTGTCCGTCTTTCAACCACGCGAGTTTCGTTTTGCCTATAGTTGATATTTCATCTAAGCCATCCACCCCGTGCGCTACTATGGCTTCTTCGGTACCGAGTTTGTGCAGCACTTTCGCCATCGGTTCGACGAGGCTTGAATCATAGACTCCTAGCACTTGCGCGTTTGCGTTGGCTGGGTTTGTGAGGGGTCCGAGAATGTTGAAGACTGTTCGTATTCCTATTTCCCTACGTGGGACGATTGCGTTTTTCATTGCTGGATGGAATGCAGGCGCGAACATGAAACCGATTCCTACTTGTTCTATCGATTTCTGGACCACTAATGGTGGTACGTTTAGGTTGACTCCAACCGCTTCCAGAACGTCCGCGCTCCCGCATTTGCTTGTGACCGAACGGTTGCCATGCTTTGCGATGGGCACTCCTGCGCCGGACGCGACAAGTGCCGCACCAGTACTCACGTTGAATGTTTTTAGTCGGTCTCCACCAGTCCCGCAGGTATCAACAGTCCTTCCGTTGACATGGGGGTTGATTCGAACTGCATTTTCTCGCATTACCATTGCTAGGGCGGTTATCTCGTCGATATTTTCTCCTTTCATCCTAAGCGATGTTAGAAAGGCTCCAGTTTGAGATGGTGTTGCTTCGCCTGCCATGATCTCTCGCATGGATTGCTGCGCGAGTTCGAATGGCAAGTCATTTCGGTCCACTAACAGTTGAATAGCTTCCCTGATCATTTTCAGGATCTCTCTAGGAAATTTTTGATAATCTTTAGGCCCTCAGAAGTCAGAATGGATTCGGGGTGGAACTGGACACCATAGATCGGATACTTTCGATGCCGAAATCCCATGATCTCGCGATCGTCGATCGATGTTGCGGTCTCTTCCAAGCACTTTGGAAAGCTCTTTCTTTCGCAAACTAGGGAATGGTACCTGGTCGCCCGGAGCGGGTTCTCAACAGCTTTGAACAAGCCGTCGCTTTCATGTTCAATCAAACTAGTTTTTCCATGCATCAAGCGTTTCGCGGGCACTATTGACCCGCCAAATGCGTACGCTATGCCTTGATGCCCTAGACATACGCCGAGCGTGGGGACGCCGGGGCTTAGCTTCTTTATTATATCCAAGCAGATTCCGAAATATTTCCGGTTCTCAGGTCTACCTGGGCCAGGCGAGAGTATGATTCGGTCGGGTCCTAGTTCTTCCACTTGGCGCAGAGTGATCTGATTATTTCTGCAGACGATAGGTTCGGCTCCTAGTTGGCCTACGTACTGCGCGAGGTTGTATACGAACGAATCGAAATTATCTACTATCAAGACTTTCATTTCATATCCCACCGGCTTTCAAGGCGTGAACGAGGGCTTCGGCCTTTTGTTCTGTTTCAAACCATTCTCGTGTAGGTTGTGAATCCGCGACTATCCCTGCCCCGGCTTGTATGTAGGCCATATTTCCATTGGCGACTAGCGTCCGTATCGTTATTGCAAAATCAGCGTTGCCGTTGTACGAGAAGTAACCTGCTGCCCCAGCATACGGTCCTCTCCTAGTCGGTTCCAGTTCCTCTATGATTTCCATCGCTCTTTTTTTCGGCGCTCCAGACACTGTTCCGGCCGGGAAGATTCCTTTGAATGTGTCGAGCGAGTCGCAACCCGGTTGAAGTTGACCTGAAACCCGCGAAACTATGTGTTGAACGTGGCTGTACCTTTGGACCACCATGAACTCTGGAACTTCAACCGTCCCGAACTGGCAAACTTTTCCAAGGTCGTTCCTGGCAAGGTCTATCAGCATAATGTGCTCAGCTCGTTCCTTTGGGTCACTCAATAGCTCGTCCGCCAATCGACTGTCTTCTTCGCTGTTTGCTCCCACGGGGCGCGTTCCTGCTATTGGAAATGTTTCCGCGCGGCCTTTGTCGACTCTTCCAAGCATCTCAGGGCTTGAGCCGACTAATGCTCGGTCTTTCATTTTGAGGAAGTACATGTATGGGGAGGGGTTGATCTCGCGTAATGCCTTGTAGAAATTGAGTAGGTCGCCTTTGAAAGCGAACTCGAGGCGTTTTGAAAGTACGACTTGGAATATGTCTCCAGCTCTAATGTACTTCTTCGCTTCGTCCACCTTTGATTCGAATTCTTGTTGCCTTAGGTTTACTCTCAGTCGGTCAGAGGCTAGATTTGTTGGCGTTATCCTTTGGTGGAGAAGTCGTTCAATCTCTTTCAACCTGTCATTGTTGTACCAGTAATAGTAAGCCTGGCCGTTCAGGTGGTCGAATACGATCCCATCATCGTAGACTCCGAATTCGAAATCTGGAAGTTTCAGATCATCGCGAGCTTGAGTAGGTATCGATTCCAGATAGCGAATTGCATCGTAGGAGAAGTAGCCTACCAAGCCTCCTACGAACCGGAACCCATGATACGTTGTGAAGTTTTCGGCCAGCGTCTTCCGCAGCGGGAGATAAGGGTCGTCTATCTGAATGGTGGTGGATGCATCTCCGGGGATCGTTTCGGTGTAGCGGCCATCCTTCACCTCAACGATTTTTTCAGGGGAGAAGCCAATGAAAGAATATTGCGCGAGTTTCCTTGGGCCCTCAGCAGATTCGAGGAGGTAACAGTATTCGCTCTGATGACTAAGTGCAAGAAATGTTTGTACGGGGTTTGTTGAGTACCGGAATTTCTGGAGCTTTAGCCTATGTTCTGTTTGCGTCTTTAGTTGCTGGGCAGGCCGCCCAAAGGCTATACCCCATTTTTTCTTCCCCGAATATCGCGGTGCCACGCAATTGACATCAATGCTTTATTTAAAGCTACAGCGTACAAAAATGCACGTCGAAGGGTTCGGTGCCTGTAGTTTCATACAATCTTCCGCCATCGGTGTAGAAGCTCTATCATTTCGGTGCATTCACGCTCTTTGAAAAAGGCCGTCACTTGCTCTTCTCGAACCAATTCCTCTTGCAGACTCCTTGCGATCTTAGTCTCATAGGTTGAAAGAACGATGCAGTCGGCGTATCCCGAGGCCACAGCTAACGCAGACATAAGATGCTTCGTGGGAGCTCTCGGATGTCCCGCGTAGAGTTCGATGAAATACGGCTTCGATATTTTTCGGCGGAAACAATTCGCAATTATGTCCAGCCAATAGACAATCGAGTAGTCCATGTAGAGTGGTGTGGAAATGAAGTCAACATACTCAGCTACTCTTTCTAAGTCCAAACCGAATCTTTCCTTTCCGTAGCAAGGGTCCGGTTCCAATGTTAGGCCTAATCCGCACGTTATGCTCTCGCGCACCGTTCGAACGAAGGATTCGATTTGATCAGCCCGCCATTCAAAGAAATCCATCCCGCTTTTCGCGCTTAGCTCCCTGCAAATCGAGCAATCACAGTAGCCTTCTCGTGGAAAACACACGCTATCCAAGCGAATCCCCGCAACATCGTTGTGCCGCGCAACATCTTGAATGGTCTTCAAGCAGTAGTCGCGGTATTCAGTCCGGCTAGGGCAAATCCAATCCCAGAGGAAACGCTTAGGCGTCCCCCTCATTGCTCGCTCTCCTTTCGAAGTTGCGACAAGTTCAGGTTTGGTTTGAGTGATCGTGTTATCGGCGAAACAGTTTACGACATTCCACGCTTGCGGAAGCGGCTGGTTGATTCTCCCGCTTGATGGTTTCACCTCGTAGAATGTGTAGTCAAATCCTGGTATGATCGTCGGCTCGTCTAGGAGTACGCCGATCCTCAATCCCTTCGCCGCAGTAATTACATACCAACGCCTCTAAATTGTTGTCTTGCTTCATTTACTGCGTGTATTCGGAATTGGCGAGGATATACACTCGAACAGGAGACAAAGGTGAGACAGGCCTCGTAGGAGGGGGGCGGGTTCCGAAGGATTCGCTCCGCGTAGAAGCCTATGGTAACGTCGATGAGCTCAATTCCGTGCTCGGTTTGGTTCGATCCTTCTTGAATGATAGGGAGCTTGATACGATCTTAGAAGGCCTTCAACAGGATCTGTTTGTGGCCGGTGCGGACCTCGCCTCAAAAGAGAGCCACGACAGGGTTCCGCGAATCACGAAAGAGAGAATAGCCGAACTCGAGAGAATAATCGACCGATTACAAGACGAACTTCCCCCATTGAAAGCCTTCATTCTCCCAGGCGGTGGCCCGGCTGGCTCAATCCTACACTTCTCAAGAACTGTTGCGAGACGTGCCGAAAGAAGTATAGTCACATTAAGCAAGGCTGAGAAGGTCAGCGACCTAATGTTACCTTATATTAACAGATTATCCGATCTGCTGTTCATACTCGCCCGTGCGGTCAACCATCGAGAGAAGAAGCCAGAAGTGGAATGGCATCCGTGAACCTGATGGAAATTCAGGCATCGTAATCTAAGTTAGCTCACAGTCTACCGGTAGGCCCCTTTAGTTGCTTAGTCGATAGCGTCTGATCGCGACTCTTCACTCAGATTCCTTCAAAGGCAATATCTAAAGCCTTTATCAATTCGCATATGGAACGGCTCAGCCGCCAACAAGGTGTAATAGTCGTTTGCCATACTCTTGCATGGTCGATGTCTTTGGCCTTTGAAGTTAAGAAAATGGCTGAACTTCTCAAATCCGGGGCTACGATGTTATCGGAGACCTGCCCTGAGTGCGGAACCCCGCTCTTCCGAAGAGGCAAGGAAACGTTCTGCGCAAAATGCGACAAACCGGTAGTGATCATTCAATCCGCTGAGCAAGAGACACGGTTCATGGCTGATAAGGTGCTCGAGGACTCCGAGATGATTTTGTTTTCCAAAATTCGAGAAATCAATATGGCGATGAGGAATGAAACGGACCCCGAGAAATTGATCGTATATGGCAACGCCTTGGCCAGTTGGCTGAGCGCGCTAGAGAAGCTGAAACAGCTAAGAAGCCGGGGTTCCGAGTAACCGCTGAGTAGGGAGCATTGTGTTCGGATGGAGTACATCCTAACTTACCTTCGTACCATTTTATATGCTATGAGCACGTTGGCTATGCGTTAGCGTCCAGTAATGGGTATTGGAGATAACCGATATTAATTCACTAGAAGGCAGTCAAATTGAAGCTTAGTGAAAATCTCAGCAACAGTTTCGAATTTGCGAAGAGATTGCTCGGCGATGGCGGGAGGCTAATAATCCTCATAGTGCTCGGTATTATACCCATCGTGGACTTTATTGTGATCGGATACGCCGCTCGAGTGCTGAGGGAATCTCCAGGCACCGATACACCGCCGAAACTCGAGAAGTACGGCGAGATGTTCGTCGACGGCTTCAAAGTCGCCGTTGCATGGGCAATCTACATGTTGATTCCGGCAATCTTGATCGGGGCGGGCGCATTCTCGTTATTTGCGGGCATGCTGTCTTTGCAGGGCGGATTCGCAGCCCCGAGCGTGATGCTTGGGGGAACTGGTGTGGTTGTGTTGCTGGTTGGAATTCTCCTAGGAATCATTCTTTTGGTCCTGCTCGCTGCCGGCATCGCTCATATGTTGAAGACTGGGAAATTCGGGAAAGCTTTCGCGTTCGGCGAAATACTCAGAATTATTCGCGGAATAGGTTGGGGGAAATACATCACCTGGATCGTAGTACTAATTATAATCATGATAATAGGCGGTGCGGCTTGGCGGATACCATTCGTAGGTTGGGTAATTTCCGCAATAATCTCGCCCATCTTAAGCGTCTTCAGCTTCAGGTCACTTGGTTTGCTGTATAATGAGGGAGCCTCGCCCGAGCTACGCGTCCAACCGAGTGCAGCAAGCAGTCTAGTTTGCTCTTCGTGTGGAACTGCACTTCAGCCGCAGCATAAGTTTTGCCCAACCTGTGGCGCAGCTGCACCAACCCCGCCGCCGACTCCCGTTGCGGAGGGCCAAAAGTTCTGTATGAACTGTGGGGCGAAGCTTCCAGCGTCTGCGAAGTTCTGCGGTAGCTGCGGCGCAAACCAGCCATAGGCAGCAATCACTCTTTTCGCTCAACAGTCCATCCCAAGGAACTCGGCAATCGAACACGGGCGTAACCCCCGTGACTTATACGCCGCTGGTCCGTTTTCATACCAATCCAACTAGGAGGGGCGCACTATGCCTGAAGAGCTCAGCTCCAATTCACTTCTGAGGTTCGAATCTATAGAGCGCCGCTCCTACCAAGAGGTCATAGCTCGCACCGCAGCGCGGACTAACACTCTGGTTTGCTTACCAACGGGTTTGGGGAAGTCAGTTGTGGCAGCCTACGTGGCCGCTCAGAGGCTCAAGGTTTTCCCAAGCAAAGGCGTCGTAATGCTTGCCCCAACAAAACCTCTCGTGTTGCAACATTTCCGGACTTTTCAGAAACTCATGAGGGTAGACCAGGATTCGGTAGTGTGGCTGACGGGGGAAGTTGCGCCCGAGGAAAGAGTGGGCTCTTGGAAGAAGCGTTTGATATTCTCAACGCCACAGGTTTTCATGAATGACCTTCTTACAGGGAAGGTTGTGCTTGACAATTTTTCCCTGATAATTTTCGACGAGGCACACAGAGGAGTCGGCGACTACCCATACGCATTCATCGCGGAAAAGTATGCAACCACCAACAACAGCCTCATACTTGGTTTGACGGCGTCGCCAGGTTCTAGCGAGGCTGATGTTCGTGAGATCTGTAAGAACCTTCACCTAGAGTGGGTGGAAGCGCGAACAATCCAAAGCGATGATGTGAGGCCATACGTTGGTGGAATAGAGGTAAAGTGGGTTACCGTTGACCTTCCGAAGATATTCTACGATGTTAAGCGAGAACTGGAGGCTTTCTTGCGCGAGAAGTTGCGCGTAGTGCGTGATCATGGTTATCTGGAAACGGCGGCAATGGACAGGGTCCGTTTGCGAGACATACTTGCTGCTAGGGAAAGGATACTAGAAGATGCTGCCGGGGGCAACAGAGATGCCAGAGCGTATCTAGGCTATGTGTACGCGTCGGTACATGGGATTCGTGCAATTGAATTTCTTGAGACACAAGGTTTTCCAGCGCTGAAGGAGCATCTTGACAGCCTTCAAGAAAAGGCCAACAAGCGCTCTTCCCCAGGCCTAAAGATGATTCTTGACGACCCCAGAATGAAGCGGGTAGCGTCAATTGTGAATGACTTAGTAGCAAAGGAAGCAGACCATCCCAAAGTTACGGAGCTAATCAAAGCGATACGCGTCGCTCTCAGTAGGGGCGCACGGCGTGTCATGGTTTTCACCAACTACCGAACAACTGCAGCGAGGCTCACAGAAGTACTCAACAAAGTCGAAGGCGTATCAGCCGTACGCTTGGTAGGGCAGGCTTCACGAACAAGAGACCCTGGCTTGACTCAAAAGAAACAAGTTGCGATATTGGACGATTTCAGGTCAGGCACATTCAATGTCCTAGTTGCAACGCAGATTGGTGAAGAGGGTCTCGACATAGTGGAGTGTGATGAAGTCATTTTCTACGACACTGTGCCGAGCGCAGTGCGCTATATTCAGCGTCGGGGGAGAACTGGCCGGAAAGGACCCGGTGAAGCAATTATCCTGATAGCGAAGGGTACGCGTGATGAAGCCTACTATTGGATCTCCCAACGCAGAGAACGCGAAATGGCTTCTGCAATCAGGCAGTTCCTGAAAACGCAGAAACCGAACGCCCCCGACCAGATCAGAATGGAGAAATACATTTCATCAAATGTGAAGGAAAAGAAATTGGAAGAACAAATAGAAGTGGTGGTAGATTCTAGAGAGCTGGGCGCTTTGGTAACGAGAGAGTTAGCGAAACTAGGGGTACTCATGAGGTCCCAGACCCTGGAAGTAGGCGACTTCGTCCTATCAGATAGGATTGTGGTAGAACGAAAGGATATCGAGGATTTCGCGTCCTCTATAATTGACGGAAGATTATTCCAACAGGCAGTAAGGCTCAAGGAATCTTACGCTAAACCGGTTTTCATTGTTGAAGGCGAAACTTTGTTGGGATCAGGCCGCGTCCGGCCTGAAGCAATGATGGGTGCCTACGCGAGCATCTTGATTGACTATGGAATCCCAATAGTTTGGGCACAGAAACCTTCTGAGGCAGCCCAGTTGATGTTTGCCATAGCGAGGCGCGAGCAGACTCAAGATAAGCGGAAACCAAGAATAATGACAGCTGCAAAGCCGGCAACCATTGAAAATCAACAGGAGTTCATCGTAGCCAGCCTACCAAACATTGACAACACCCGATCAAAGAAATTGCTCAGTTCCTTTCAGACCGTCGAGCGAATATTCCAAGCTTCGAAAGAGGAGCTAATGTCAGTCGCAGGAATTGGAGAGAAAATCTCAGAGGAAATTAGACGAGTGCTAACTTCAAAGTACAGGCCACACTTTGAAGCTTAGCCCGCACCTCATAGCAAAATTGCTTCTCTAAGCGAACGTAAAGCTGTCGCCGATGACTTGAAGAACCACAGTCCATATTCAACCTGACCATGAAACCGGCCCTGGAAATTCTCGACCAGTACAAGGCCGACGTTGAAGTTGAACTGGAAAAGCACTTGCCGCGAGGTGGTGAACCACTTGAGTTTTACGCTTCAGTGTGGGACCTACTTGATAGAGGCGGGAAACGAATCCGGCCAGCGCTAACATTCTTGGCCTGTGAATGTGTCGGCGGCAAAAAAGAAGATGCAGTCGCTGCAGCTGCAGCAATCGAGCTTCTTCACAACATGACCTTGGTTCACGATGATATCGAGGACCAAAGCGAACTTCGGCGCGGAAAACCATGCATTCACAAAATCTACGGTGTCCCCATCGCGATCAATGCGGGAGACGCGATGCTCATCAAAGTATTCGAAATCGCAAACTCGAGCAAGATTCCCGCAGAACTCTGCCAAAGGCTTGTAGCGAAAATTGCGGGCCGCGCATACGAAATCACTTGGGGGCAAGCTTTCGAATTCAGCATGTGGGAAAGGAAGAATTTCACTGAAGAGGACGTGATCCGACTTCTCAGGTATAAGACAGGGGCACTCACGGGATTGTCAACTGAAGGTGGTGCGATCGCAGGAGGAGGTTCGGAGGAGCAACTCAAAATACTTGGCGAGTTTGGCGAAACAGTTGGCATAACCTTCCAAATAGTTGACGATTTACTCAATGTTATGGGTGACGTGAAAGAGTACGGAAAGGAGATTGGGGGCGATATTCGTGAAGGAAAGAAAACCGTCTTGGCAGCTCATTTGCTAAAGGCCGCAAGTCCTCAGGACAAGAAGGTCTTTGGCCGACTACTGGGGAAGAAGAATATCAAGAAGAACGAGATACGAAAGGTAATCGACTTATACGAGAAATATGGTTCAACCGAGTACGCTAAAACGCAGGCTGAAGCCTTCTTGGAAAACGCCATGAAAGCGTTGAACAGGCTCCCCCCGTCAGAGGCAAGAAACAACTTATCATCGATTGCCGACTTTCTTATTTCAAGGTCGTTCTGAGGTAGTTTGGCGTGAAACAGCTTCAGAAAACATCTGGCTGGACATCTACAGGATCCACAGGAAGGCGAAAAAACGCCGAAAGTGGGTCCCTGTTAGTTCACGCTTATTTCCTTTGAATCATGAAAAGTATTGGACGTAGAACCGTTGCAAAGAACTCGTGGCCTACTAATCGTAATTGAGGGAATAGACCAGTCTGGCAAGAGAACGCAATCAAATCTTCTGGCCAGAGAATTTGCCAATCGAGGGTATCGGGCATCAGTTTGGAACTTCCCTGACTATACAACACCAATCGGAAAACAGTTGAGGGCTTACTTGGCTGGAAAAAATCAGCTTGACTATCATGCCGTTCACCTCCTGTATGCAGCAAATAAATGGGAACAATTCCAAGAACTGAACCAGGAGATTGCGAAAGGTCATAACGTAATTGTAAACCGTTACAGCCCATCAAATCTGGCCTATGGGTTGGCTCACGGTCTACCACTCGATTGGCTAAAATCGTTGGAGAAAGGCTTACCAGAACCGAGCGTTGTGGTCGTTCTCGATATCGCCCCTCAAGCATCATTCCGGCGGAAGAGAAATCGGAGGGACGTTCATGAGGCCGATCGCGAATATTTGCGAAAAGTGAGAGGCGCATACCTCCGACTTGCCAAACGATACGCCTGGAAAGTAATTGACGCCGAACAAGATCCTAAAACTGTCCACGCGGAATTGTGGACTCATATCTCTCGCTCACTTAGGATCCGATCATCGTAATAGAGCGATGATTCTTTGCAACTGAAAAATCATAGCTATTACACAGTTCAATTCAATTCCCATACTTTCCCCGCCAGTCCTGAGGCAACATTATACTAAACGTATGAACACAAATGAGGTCACGCACGAGATCGGTTAAAGAATAGTAGAGAGGTCAAGGTTTGACAGTCGACGGTAACCAGGAGAGATATTGGGGCTTCATCAAGGATCCCGTTTACGGTTATATTCGCTTAACAGAGATTGAACGTAACGTTATCGATACCCTCGCTGTTCAGAGGCTACGAAGGATTAGGCAACTCGCGGGGGCAGAGTACGTCTATCCAGCTGCAAACCACACTCGGTTCGAACACGTTCTAGGGGCTATGTACCTTGCGGGTGTCGTCGCTGAGAATATTCCGACGGAGCTTTCAGCCGACGAAAAACAGAGAGTGCGTCTGGCTGCTTTGTTGCATGACGTTGGCCACGCTCCGTTTTCACACCTCTTCGAACCCTTCCTCCTCAAATATCTGGGGCGGAACCACGAGGACATTTCGACTTGGATCATAGCCAACTCAAGTTTGAGTGGAGTGATCGAGGAACAAGGGTTTGATGCTAAGGAATTAAGCAACCTTGCTGTCGGCAAATCTTCTAAACCCGGGAAGCGATTCCTTGGCCAAATAATCAGCAGCTCATTCGACGTTGATAAGATGGATTTTGTCGTTAGAGACTCCTACCATACTGGGGCAGGGTATGGATCGGTTGATGTCTTTCGGCTGATATACACGATGGACATCTTGGACGGCAACTTAGCAGTTGACATAACCGCACTCCCCACACTTGAGAGCCTCATCTTAGCTCGGCTCGAGTCATTCAGGGCTATCTACTTCCACCGCGCCTGTAGAGCAGTTCAGATGATGATGCTCAAAGCCTTGGACGCCGCTAAAGAAGATCTTGAAATTCTAAATGTGAAAACTCCAGACGAATACATGGAATGGGATGATTACACAGTTTGGTCGAAACTGTTATTGAACCCAAGATCCCGACAAATCATACGGGAACTATCCGAAAGGAGACTTCTGAAATGCGCTTACGAGAGAACCTTCTTTGTTAAGGATGAACTCGTCTCAAGCGTATTCACCAACGAAAACGTGCGTCTGAGACTCGAGGAAGATATCGCAGCCAAAGCAAAGGTCCCCTTGTCTGACGTCGGAATTGACGTCCCTTCCCTTCCGTCCGTACCATATCATTACGCTATGGACATCGGCCCAATTGACATACCAATTTTCTCAAAGAACCGTTTGGGTGAAAAGGTACCACAGAAGATAACCGAGCTCTCGAAGGTGGTGAATGACCTTCAAGTGTTCATGAACATAATTCGCGTGTACACTAAAGAAGAATACAGGGAACGAGTAACTGAGGCCGCGATTAAGGTTCTGGGAGAATCGCCGCTATCCAATGTTCTGTCGTATTGATCTGTTAGGCCGCAGAGACTTCTCCGCGCTTTGAGTTCCCAATTGGACCTTTTCAAGAAGTTTTGCGTACATCCGAAACGCTTCCGCCTCATCAAGCTCCGTGAATAGTGATACGAGCGCGATCTTTCCACTCTTTCCGGCGAGCCTCTCCGCCAAGGCGCGGCTCGTCATGAGATACTTTCCACCAACAAGGACAGAAGAGCGGCCCACAGCGACTTCATCCGTCCCAGGCATAGCAATGGCGAGTGTTCCTAAGCGCATCCGATCTTCAAAGAAGAAGGCTATAACAGCGTTCTCGAGCCCCGAATAGTTCACCCTGAAGGTTCTGGAGTTTACCTCCATTGTCGCCTCATTCATTTCCATAGGAATCTACCACCGACTAGGCAAGTTGAACATACTTAACTCAACTTGGTGACGGTGTGTGAAATTGCATTGTCTAGGTCGTTTTCCTTCCTGTACTTACCAGGTTTTTTTGTACTGTAGTGCAATACATCTTATCATCAAAAGGCGCTAAACGGGTCGTTGTGACATGAGGCTCCATCATTTGGGAATGCTACCAGTACCGGAGGACATGAAACACCTCATCAACTATGGTGAGAAGGTCATCTGGGTTCTCCGCGGCAGCGACACGGTGGTCGTCAGCGACCAGCGTATCATAATTCGCAAAACAGGCGGATTGGGGCTGAAGAAAAGCTTCGTTGATTATCCTTATTCTAACATGGTCAACATCAAACTCGACCGGGGAGTCCGCAGGGCCAGCGTCGAAATTCTAATGCGGTCAGGAGTACAAACCATCAAAGTCGGTAACTTGGCAAAATATGACGCATTCCAACTTCACCGTATTCTTCGTGAGAATATTGTTCGAGACTCGAGTTCCGGTTCCGGACAGCCCTTACCAGTCATCATTCAAGGCCTGGAGCACCCAACACATGTTGCAGATAGCAGCAGTGAACAACTGTGTAAGAAATGCGGGCGCAAAGTTGCAGCTGACTTCGCGCTCTGTCCCTTCTGCAGGTACCCATTCAAAGTCGAATGTCCCGAATGCGGGAAGAAAGTTGATAGAACGTTCAAACTCTGTCCATATTGTGGCGAGGATCTCTCCTACGTCGAGCCGATTGACTTAGAAGTTTAACAGAACAAACCGCTAACCATTTCTCAGTCGAGGTCGCTCATTCCAAGGAGCTTCCGTTGAAAATCGTTGTCATCTCTGACATTCATTCGAATCTCGACGCCTTTGAAGCAGTCATCGCCAAGTTACCTAGCTATGATGAACTATTCTGCTTGGGAGATTTGGTGGGTTACGGACCGCAACCAAACGAAGTGGTGGAAAGACTTAGACAGCTTAGGCCAAGCGCCGTGCTAATGGGTAACCATGATTACGCGGTTGTGACGGGTGACACTGAAGGATTCTCGTCCCATGCAGCTGAAGCTGTAGAATGGACTAGGAAGAAAATCACGCATCAGTACTTTGAATACCTGGCCACCTTAAAGCCCTCAGCAAGTTTGGAAAAGGGTGGCAAACACTTAGGTCTCTTTCACGGTAGCCCAAGTAATCCGCTGACAGAATATGTTTTGCCAAGCTTAACCGATTCGGCCGTACGTAAATTGATCGCACGAAGTGGGGCAGAAATAGTACTGCTCGGGCATACACACGTGCCTATGGCGTATTCGTTCGGAGGAAATATGGTTGGCAACCCAGGCAGTGTGGGCCAGCCGCGGGATGGTGACCCTCGAGCAAGCTTCGCAACTCTTACTATCTCGGAAGGACAATTATCCTTCGGTATCATACGAGTCGAATATGACGTAAGTTCTGTCGCAGACAAAATTGTTCAAGCCGGACTGCCGAGATTCTTGGCTGAACGCCTGTACGTAGGAATGTGAATCATTTTTCGAGGAGGGTTGCGGCAATGAATTTCATTAATTGCAACAAGCGGTTAGTAGAGTTGGATTTGCAGCTACTTGAAGCTTGGTAAGACTTTTTCTCCGAATAGTCTTATTCCGCTTAGGTCGGTGGCTGATTCTGGAAATGACAGCATGAACCTATCGACTCCGAGGTCGACGTACTGGCCAATCCGTTGAACGCATTGTTCGGGTGTTCCGGCGATAGTGTGATCTTTTGCGTATTCGCTTCTGATGTCTCCGCTGCGAACCGCTAGCTCCATCTTATTCTTCACTTCGGCACTAGTTCCCCCAATAACAACGGGTCCTTGCCAAGATTTTCTCACATCGCTGAGCCTTCGCTCAATGGAGTCGCAGTGTTTGGTGAGTATCTCGATCTTGTGCTTGTACTCGTCTGGACTTAGGCCTATGAAATTGCATCCGTCGGCAAGTTTTGCAACGGCCCTTAATGTTAGTTTCTCGCCGCCGCCACCTATCCATATCAGTGGCCTCGGTTTCTGTACCGGTTTTGGTTCGCAGACAGCCCCATTTACGGTGTAGTATTTTCCTTGGAATGATGCGCTGTCTTCCGTCCACATCTTCTTTACTATGGTAACTGCTTCTTCGAGTCTCTGAACTCTTTCTCGCGGCTTTCCGAAAGGTATGCCATAGCTTTCATGCTCTGTCTTAGCCCAGCCCGCTCCGATGCCGAGTTCGAATCTTCCTCCACTGATTACATCTAATGTGCTTGACATCTTGGCCAATATGGCGGGATTCCGATACGTAACGCAGAGGCACGTTACGCCTAGCTTCAATTGCTTTGTTTCCTTCGAGAGCGCAGACAGAACAGTCCAAGCCTCCAAACAAGGCTCCCGTGACGGCCCAAAGAGTGGAAGTTCGAAAAGATGGTCAAACAGCCACCCCGAATGGAAACCCAGCCTATCAGCCTCAACCCAAACATTCCTGAGATTCTCATACCGCCCAAGCAGCCTACCTTGGGACGTTTTAACCCCAATCTCAGCCCTCAATGCGCATGCCTCAACCAGACAGGAGAGTAACTTGCAAGTAAGATGTTCGCATCGTAAATGAGCACCCAATAATTGTGGGTGCTGCAGAAACGTAGGATGTGAGCGTAATGGATTAGGGCTTCTTTACGACTTCTAGCGAATAGGTCTAGTGCCTGAAGCTCTTTGTGAGAAAGAGTTTAGATATCGCCACTGAATCATTTGATTGAAAGGTCGCCTGTCATGCGGGTGTTCCGCAGTGTCAACAAAAGTCAAACGCAAAGAAGAATACGAGGGCCGAATCAAGCAGGCGCTAGGTGTTCTCAACGAAGTCTCTAACGACAATACTACCCCACGCAATATCCGCCGCGCAGCGAAAAGCGCCATGGATATGCTGCAAGTCGGCGACCTAAGCCTAGGAGTCAGGGCGGCAAACGCCATATCCACACTGGACGACATAAGCCAAGACCCGAACATGCCACCATACACTCGTGTCAAGATTTGGAATGCTGTTAGCCTACTCGAAGCCATCAAAGATTGAGATTACAGCATAATCTTAATTATCGCATCTAACGGTCGGAGCGCAATTCTGAAGGCAATCATTTCAGACGGTTTCCCCCAATGGATCTAGCTGTGCAGACGTTTGACATTACGAAAAAATTCGGCGACTTCACAGCGGTTGATCATATTAATCTTGAAATCAAACAGGAAGTTTTTGGTCTCTTAGGCCCTAATGGAGCCGGAAAAACAACCTTAACGCGCATGTTAACAACAATTCTGGTGCCTACCGAGGGCACGGCTACTGTCGCAGGTGCGGATATTATACACGAAGCAAACAAGGTACGTGAACGCATAGGGGTTGTTACACAGGCGTCAACCTTAGACAATGAGTTATCGGCGCTTGAAAACATGAATCTATACGGGAAATACTACGGCATGTCTCGCAAGCAACGCCAAGAAAGAATACCAGAGCTCCTCAAAGTGGTAGAGTTACAGGATCGAGCCAGAATTCCCGTCGGAAGTTATTCAGGAGGCATGAAACGACGTCTAGAAATTGTAAGGGCTCTCGTCCATGAACCTGAAGTCCTATTGCTTGATGAGCCTACCACAGGTCTCGATCCTCAAGCCCGTGCCGCAGTTTTAGACTACATTGAGCGAATCCATAAGGACCGCGGCATCGCGCTTTTGGTCACAACCCATTACCTAGATGAAGCGGAGAAACTTTGTGATAACCTCGCAATCGTAGATCACGGCAAAGTAGTCGCCTTAGGAACACCAACGGAACTAAAGCGGAAGGTTTCAGGAGGCGACATAGTTGAAGCCAACCTCTCAAACCTCCCTGATGCTGCTCTCAAGGCGTTAGAAAGGGCAGAATTCGTTCTGCAAGTCAAAAGACGGGACAGTAGCTTGACGATTCTAGTGAAGAATGGTGCGGAAGCAGTTCCGAAGATAGTTGGACTCATTGATTCCAATGGAGGGAAACTCCGGACAATCACTCTGCGAGAGCTTACCTTAGATGACGTTTTCCTGAACTTTACGGGTCGGAGTCTGGGAGATTGAAAGGCGCCCTAGCCGTATGCGAGCGGGATGTTCGAAAATTCTTTAGGCAACCATTCCTCATCCTCTCCACGGTTGTTGGACCATTTCTGACTTTGGTCTTGCTCGGGAGCGCGTTTGGTGGAGCAATAACGCATGCACCAATCGCAATCGTACAAGAAAGCTATGGCCCATTTTCATCAAATTTCATAGACATCTTACAGAACCAACAAAGCTGTGAATTGGGCGTAATAAATTGTCAGAATTCCTTTCAGATAACATACGTTCCCGATATGGATACGGCACAGCAAATGCTTCAAAAGGGCCTCGTCAAAGCGATAATTCACATTCCCGAAGGTTTTGACGCGTCATTAAGTGAGAACTCGAAAGTCATCCTTACAGTAACGTTAGACAATACTGACCCATTGAGTACTGCCGCCATTGGGCCTGAAATTGCCAAAGCAAGTCAACAGCTCTCAGCTCTAATACAAACATCAACCGCAGCCGGCTCAAACATAGATGTGGATTTAGAGAATAATTACAGAACTTTCTTGTACATTGAATTCATGGCGCCCGGAACATTTGTTCAAGCAATCATGTTCGTTTCAATCATCGCGGGCGGCGTTCAAGTCGTAAACGATAAAGAAAGAGGAATAATCGAGGGATACTTAGTCACACCTCTGAAAAAATATGAGATCATCGTCGGTGTCCTACTTGCAGGAGTCATTAAAGCGCTCATCTCCGTAATCGCACTATTCTTTTTAGCCATCACAGTGATAGGCGTTCGCCCCATGAGCATTTGGCCTACACCAGACCCGATAGGAATAGCACTCACAATGTTCACACTGTTCCTCACCTCACTGGGACTTATCGCTATGATGACCGCCTACGCAGTGAGGTTTTCGACAGCCGACATTTACAGGGTTTCATCATTTCCCATCAACTTGACTCTATATTATACAAGCGGCGCGATATACCCACTGGACGGATTTCCCACTTGGATGAAGGAGATATCGGTAATCAACCCAGAAACCTACGCGGTTCATGCCCTACGACTATTGATGTATAATGGGGCGGGATTTGTGGCAGTCGCAGGCGACTTTGCCTTCTTGGGGGCCTTCACCTGCTTGATGGTGACATTATCGCTACTCGCGTTTAGACGCGGATTGTAGTCAAATCGCGCTAGCCAATCGCTGTAATCATCAACTAATGGTTGGACTGGCGGCTGAAGCCTTCAAAAGAGCACGTCGCGAAAGAACGTGTAAATCCGAATAGGGAACAACCGATTTTTCAAGCGTAACTTTAAAGCGCAGCTGCCAGATTCGGAAAGTGAAAGTTTCGGTGGGAAGGATGCAGTTCAGAAGGACAACGATGCTCTTGCTTGTAGTATTGCTTGCGTTCTTTATTCGTACTGAGACGCAACCCGCGGCTGCGATTGGCGTGGCAAACGTTGTTGTTACCAACGTATATTGGGGAGCGAGCGCCGTTACCCCGGATACGGCACATCCGGGAGATGTTAATCTTCAGCTTTCCATATTGATCACTAATGTGGGTGACGATGTTGCAAGGAGTGTTAACGCGACACTGTACGTCGGGCCACCGCTTATCTACTCTTACTTCGTTAATGGAGTAAAGTATAACGCGACCGATGTCTCGCAGCAGGCCGGTGACATTCAAGCGGGCCAGGGCTACGTACTCACTTATACTCTCAGCATCGACGCGAGGGCTAAGGAGGGCATCTACAGGTACTCCTTAGAATTATCTTACCAGTCAGCGAGAGAGCTACAACAGATTGATACAACGGTGCCCGTGGACGTTCCCATCTGGCATGGGGAGCTTCACGTTCAAGGCGTGGTCACGAATCCGACTAAGATTTATCCTGACAGCAAGCAGGTTGGCGTGCAGGTCACAATAGCAAATTCAGGCCAAGGAACAGCGAAAAATGTCCAACTTCAACTCGTTCTACAACCCCCCTTCAGCGCTTCGTCCAGCGGCTCCGACCAGATCTTCGTAGGAAACATACCAGCCGGACAGACAACAACTGCTAACTTCATTGTCGACGTAGCTGAAAACGCGACCTTCGGGCAATATTCCGTCATACTCGGGGAAGTCACCGGAAGCCAACTGATACCGTTTGGAGAACTTCCACTCTACGTTAGCGAGAAGGTCAGATTTGACATCATCAGCGTAACACCTTCGACGGTCCATGTTGGCGATTCAGGAGATGTCATAAGCGTCGTCATTAGAAACGCTGGGTCCGTAGAAGCCGACTCGGTAAGGGTGGAACTGCTTGTCGGGAACTTTTTCACTGGCACATTAACGGATTTTCTCGGCACAATGTTAGCGAATGAAACTAAAGTGGCCTTCTTCACGGTCGATGTTGACAGCAAAGCCCAACCAGCCCAGTACACTTACAGCCTGCGATTCGACTGGACTCAGGACACAGTTCAACTATACGATGACTACTCATACTCCATCACCTTCACAGTTGAGCAGCCGGCTGTACCTGTAGCTTTGATCGTTGTGGCAATCATAGTCGTGGGTGGTGGGGGCGGCTTCCTGTATATGAGGCGACGAAAGGCTAAGGCGACTGCGCAGAACGCCCAGACGGGCAGGAAATAGAAAGTTCACAGTGCAGAGATCCAGTTGGTTTGGAGCAAGTGATACTTGGTTCGCAGGTGGGCCATTCTCCTACTATTGATGGCCCTCGCACTCTCATTCGCTGCTCCCGTTTCTGCTCACACAACACTAGGAGACTTAAGCGGAACATCCCCATACCGAATAAACGATAATGAACTCACAATCCCTGGCGGCAATCATGTCCCCGGCCCCTTAGGATACGTCTGGCCAGGAAGCGGCTTAGAAACATACTCGGGGGTAGCCTCCAACCCGCCCGGTTACCAGTCACCCTTCACCAATCAACAACCACTCCAGGAGGCAGGCGACTCCTACAGCCCCGAAGGTGCCATTCTCACCTCAACCGCCGACCACGACAGCGTGGGTGATTTGATCTTCGCCCTGAACTTCTCAAACCCGAATACTTTCCCTAGCCCAAGCCGATTCAACTACACGAGCCTAGCAATCTACATCCCCGCGCCTGTCTTCGATGCAACAGGCAAACTAATCCAAGACGGCTTCGAACCTGACGCCGGAATAAACTGGGATCAAGGCGATAACACTAACATCGTCACCACCATCACCAGCGATTATGGCAGCATATTCGTGACCCGAGCGGATATGAACGATCCATTCGAACCCGGCTCATGGATCATAAACATCCAAGCACCACCATCAGGGATCACGTTCAACTTTAACAAGAACTTCGACAACTGGTATTACATTCGAATCAACCAGATGAAAGCACCTTTCACCGCTGGAAGATATTTCTTCAAAATGTTCCTCAACGACTCTTACCCCGTGCACAGTGCTGCGTCCGCTAATTTGATCGCGGGCACGGTGCCGATGGAAAATTGGCCAGTACTCCTCGTTAAGGGCGAGGTGGACCCAGCCATAATTTCGGGCACGCTTAGGTATGGAGGTCTGAACAGCACCCTCTATGGAAAACCTATTAACCTTCCAGGAATGGTCAGAGCGGTTGGCGTAGCAAACAATCCACTGACAAACGAACCGACGGGCCACGCGGTTGAGGCAAGAGGATACTTCAACGCAACCGCTCAGGGCCACTATGAGATAGAAGGAGTCGCCCCAGGGGTCTACGATATCTACGCGTCAGCAGCGGGGCTTCCCGAACAGAAAATTGCTAGCAATGTTAGGGTGACCCGGGGGCAGTCGCTTCAGTTTGACGGGTACCTTAACGTTGGCTTCCAACTCCGGGGTACAATATTCTCCAAGCTAGGGTTCGGCGAAGGCCAGTGGCCTGCCCAACGCCCAATCTCAATGATCATCTACAATAGTGAATCCTATGACGTTCCAAGCATCGAAACTGAATCTCCCATCAACCTCACCGATGCGCCTTATACATCATATGTGAATGGAAACACATACTTCTCAAAGATGGGTTTCAGCGGGTTAATTTCAGGGGTGGCAGGCCCGAAAGAGGTCGCATTCCCTTGGGAAGGCCCGATAGGCTACTATACGTACACGAACCCAACCCAACCCAAAGATCCGTTTGGGTTGTTTAACGGAGTGGGACCCGCTCAAGTCTGGTGGGTCGACCCCCGTGGCAACCTCGATCCGAACACTGGCCTAGGTTCATCAGCGTCGGAGTTCACTTTCCAATTTGGATCCGAGGGTGTCTATGGTGTGCCAACGAGATTCTCCGGAATGGTTCCTGAAGTCTTCGCCACATGGACGGACAGCCTAAGCCCCGGAACATACTACATTCGAGTCTTCCTGAATGGGTATGTCCAGACTACCCCTGATGGGGGGACATTCGTGGATTACTCGTTCACAGTCCCAGACATCGGCCCCTATAACACGTTCATACCAATCGACCTCGTACAATCATGCGGTATGAACGTTACAGTCCACTTCCATGACAACCCAGCTACGCTTATGGAGGAGCCGATCGGAGGCCCTGACCCAGCACGGTATATGATAGCGGAGGCGTTCGCGCGAGATAACTCGCTGGCAGCATTCAACTTCACACAAGTCTCTTCATCAAAGTCTGAGATGTCTATACTGCTCAACGGCTTGGGAATGGCGGGGGATCCACTCCACGTATCCCCCTTCGACCCGAGAGCACTGGTCAAGTATTCCCTTGCCAGGTACAGGGGGGCATACGACTATGGGCTCCCAACCGATACCTACACGGTCCGCGTATTCATGAGGGGCTACATTCAGGCCCTTCCACCGGCAACGTCATTCGATGAATTGGACCAACCACTATCGGTAAGCATCTCGGTTGGCAGCTGCCTCCTGGAAGCAAGCACCCACATGTACCGAGGCGGCAGTATCAACGCGTCCGTGACATCTACCGACTGGGAGAGGCCGCGAGTCGAACGGAACTGGGTGTGGAACGACACATCCGTGGATGTTCTAGTGTACGACATTTCATCACGGAACTTCATAGACGTAATCAACTTCTGGAACGCTAAGAATGAGCGATGGTCGGTACCGACACAGAACTCAATGTTCACAACCCTCCCGTGGCCAGGTTGGGTAACTTCGTACGGGCTAGGTTCCAGCTACCTCATGACAAACGGAAGCGTATTCGTCGACAGCCTCGGACCTGACATTCCCAGCGTAGCCTCCACAGATCCCACTAATTCCATGACGACCTTTGATTTCCTCCAGGAATACATCCATGAAGGTTTCCTGTTCAATTTCACCTACTACAGACTCCCCTCATTCAGATCGAACTTGGCAATTTATCCGGGAACATATGCGCTGAACGGTTGGACGTATGGGTATGTGCAGGAGAACGTGGTCACGCTTGGCGACCTTGGCAACGTTTACGTGTCCGTCCCATGGCTCGGCCAAATGGCTGACATAAACCTCAACCTCATCGTCGGGGTAAACGTGACAGTGAGTGTTCTCTTCGAGACTGAGAAGATTATCTCAGGGACGGCCTACAATATGTCGGTTAGGTTTCGCGTATTCGACGATCAAGATAGGCTTGTAGCCGCAACAACCCTATTCACATCAGACGCCGGCATCCAGCTCCCGTCATCAAACGTGGGCTTCATCGCGAACGGAAAGAAACTCATTAACCAAGCGCTCCCCGCGGGAACCACGCTGCTAACCTACAGGGATCTTGCTGGACTCTTCAGCTACACGGAACCGAGCAGCGCAACATCACGCGTCCAGAGCGCCACCCTCTTCCCCAGCGGACTTCTCCACGGAATATGGGGTAGCGGCACATTCGAAGGCAGCTACTCCGGATCCTGGACGGTGATGGTTGACTTCGTGAACTGGTACCAGCCCACGGTCGCGTACCCACCCCCCCCAGCCCTCCTTCAAGGCGAATCGCCCTACTTCTTCCCATACAACCATCTTGGACCCTACGCGCAACTAGAATACGGTTCAGGGTTTGAGCTCATCCTAAACGCTCCTCTCAGCGGCGAAGCTTCAGCCGAGTTCGAAGTTGACAGACGAGGGTACATTCAAGGAACTATACTTGGAGTGAATTGGGACGATCAAACCAGAACGATGAGTTGGGTAACAGTGGAACTTGTGGACACTTCTGGGTACCAGTATTACTGGTATACGTGGGACGGATGGTTTGATGGCTACCTAAACCCAGGAACCTACCATGCCACAATTACCGAATGGAACCAAAACGAAGGCCACCAACAAATCACGTTCACACTCAACGTCGACCAAGGAGAAGAGAATCATGCACTCAACTACATTCTGGAAGAAAGCCAAATCCCAATACCTGAACTCCCAGCGATTCCCCTAACCATCCTAATAGTAGGCGCAGCTACAGCATTATTGTTAGAGCGTAGAAGACGTCGGTAACGCTACATAGTGCGCTTCGATAGGAAGATCGCGATGGGCATCAGTATGAGGCTGCTGATGAATAAGATGAGAAGGTCGCCTGCAACCGCATTCAGCCCAACCCCCAAGTAGATCAAACGTCTAAGCGCATCATTACCATACGTCCAAGGAAGGCTATCCGCGATCGCCCTACCCCCAGGCGCTAGCAAAAGCGGGGAATTAAATGTCCCCGCCAATGTGAACAGCGGAAATGTCATAGCTATCTCAAGAACAGTGAGTGTGGCTGACCCGCGGATCCTCGTTGACATCGCCAGGCCTAAGGATAGGGTGAAAACGGCGATTAAGATGGTCGTTAGGAAGATTAGTATGAGGTTTCCGCGAATCACAAGACCGTAAAGGCTGAAGATTACAAGCACCAGCGCCGTCCTTAGGATCGTTAGAACAACGGTCGCAAACATCTTACCCGAATATACAGCGAACAAACTCACTGGAGAAAGAGTCAGGCGGGGGAAGGTGCCGCGCTCCCGCTCTCGACTAATCGCGTTCACGATGTCATCAAACCCACCGAGTATGGCAATCATGCCCAGAAACCCCGGCAGAATTGGATCCCCGGTCGGGGGCCGCCCCGAGAGGGGCCTTGTAATTACCTCGATCGGGGCTAACTTCAACGCGAAATTTACCCCTTCACCAAGGCTAGCTTGGTTAACAAGGTCTTGGGCGCCTTGATTCACCGCAGCAGTAACGAACGCGGAAGAGGTCAACTTCGAATTATCAGTAGAGACGATGACAAACGCGTTCCCCGAAGCCAGCGCGACTCCGAACCCCTGCGGTATTACTATAGCACCAATAACTTGCCCGTTGGCAACAGCCTGATACGCTTGATCTTCAGTTTGAACGAGTTGGGTTACGTGAATGAACCGTGACCTGGTCAACTCATCGATTAGCGCGTTCGAAGCAGGGGTTCCATCCAAGTCAGCAACGACCACCGGCACATTATGGGATGTAGCGCTGAATGCGGACACAATGACGATGAAAATACCAATCAGAAGAATAGGGAACATGATCGTTAATATGAGGGACACAGGGTCCCGGCGCAGCTGCTTCAACTCTTTCCCTGTAATGGCTACTGTATCACGAACGAAACTCTTCACGTGATGAGCCTCTCCCGAGAAACGTGAAGTAGAACCAAAGCGATACCGTAGGATGCAAGGATTGATCCGATCAAATATTCGAGGTCGAACGTAAGGGACAGCAAAGGCCTACCGAGTAGAATAGTACGCTTTAGGGCGTCAAACGCGTAGGTAAATGGTAGCAGGTTGCCTATTACCTGCGTGATGCCGACCAGGAGATTGATGTCGATGATCAAGCCGCTGAAAGCGAATAGGAACAATATTAGAAAGAATTCGATGATTACCACAGCCCTCTGACCCAACTTCAACGAGGCCGCTACAAAACCAATACCCATAGTGACCAGGGCTACGATCAAAGATAAGGCGAGCAGCGTAAAGAGATCCGTACTTGGTCTTGCCCCATAACCATAAACCGAGATTCCTAGAACTGTGAAAGTCCGAATAATGCAGAGGAGAATGTCGAAGAGTGTTTTTCCGAGCACTATTGAGCCGGTCGGAATAGGAGAGACCAGTAGGCGTGCATATGTTCCGTCCTCTCGTTCACGAGATATGCCGCCTGCTATTTCGTAGAAAGCGGCGAAGATTTGCACAATTGCAAGTACGGCCGTTAGGCCTATGTTGAAGCCTGCGAACACGGCTCCTTTAGCAACGATGCCGACGCCCGCGACAGATTGTCGTTGCACCTGACTCAAATGGGGTTGGACTTCGACGTTCGGGTCGAAATTTTGCACATAACTCGTGAGTGTGCTCTGGATTTGGTCGGAGACGCCGGGTTCACTGTCGTCAGTGTAAAGTATCAGTTTTGCCTGATTTCCGTTCTCCAGATCATTTTGGAAATCTTTCGGGACAACGATTACGGCGTAGATGCGTTTGGTGCCTAGCTCGGCTATGGTGGCTTGCTCATTGTAGCTCTGTATCAAGTTATGGAAGTCGGGTGAACTGGTTAATGCCTGCCAGAGGCGCAGTGAGGCGAGCGAATTATCATTATCTACGAATCCGATCGGGATGTCTGCGGTGGGAGAGAAAGTGGTCCCTGCTGCTCCTCGACCGGCTCCGAGTGAGATTGTGAAGAATAAGGGCAGTACGACGAGCGAGATGAGTATAGCGCTTCGATTTCGGCGGAACTGACGAAATTCATTCTCGGCGACGGCAACGGAATCGCTGAGGAATGTTGCTACCGACATCAGAAAATCGACTACACTCTATGCCTTTTATCCCGAGCTTTCGAGGAATCGATCAATTTCCTCTTCGCCACCCGTTAGAGCGATGAATGCCTCTTCAAGCGTTGGATCTTTCGTGCTAATCGCTCTAATCCTTGCCCCAACATCAAACAGAGCGGCCGCGACTTCTTCGGCAAGTGTATCAGTTCGCTCGCAGCTAACTTGAAGCTTCGAATGCACATACTTCACGTTGCAAACATGGTTCATCGCCTTCAGTTTGAGTTTTACCCTGTCAAGCTGAACTTTTGACAAGTCGGGTGTCTCAACTTCTACCATCGCGAGTTCGCTTACGCTATGTTTCAATTCGTTCGGGGTCCCAACCTGCACTAATCTGCCCGCGAACATAATGCCAACTCGGTCGCAGATCTTCTCAGGTTCACCCATGTAGTGCGTCGTCCAGATTACAGTGACTCCCAGGTCGCACTGTTTCCTTGTGAAATCCTGAAGTGCGATCGCTGATTGAGGGTCGAGGCCGGAGGTCACTTCGTCAAGGAATAGGACCTGTGGGCTGTGAAGCAAAGCCGCGCATATCATAGCCTTCTTCGCCCACCCGGATGAAAGGGCACCTACCAGTCGGCTCGCTTTTTCCCTGAAAGCGAACATATCCATCAACTCTCGTATTCTTGCCTCTGCCTTGGGGCGGGGGATTTCGTAGAGCGTACTGAGCAGCTTCAGGTTCTCTTCGATCGTCAGATCCTTGTAGAGGGAGACTCCCTCAGAAACCACTCCAATCTGTCGCCTAACCTCAGCCGCTTGCTCGCGAATATCATAGCCCACAACATTGGCGGTGCCTCGTGTCGGTTCGATTAGGGTGCAAAGCATTCGGACGATGGTGGTCTTTCCTGCGCCGTTTGGCCCAAGCAGGCCAAATAGCTCTCCTTTATTGACGCCTACGTTTAGACCGTCGACCGCGGTAAAATGACCGAACGTTTTCGTCAGAGCCTTTGTAGTAATTGCTTCCTCAGGCATGGGAAATCATCCAGCATTTTCCTTGAGTAGTGGGTTGGAGCGTTGAAACGAACTCTTGAGGTTATTGTTTCGCATGCCATTCCTTCGTTCATTCTTGCTTATTCGCTCGGTGGTTTGCGACACCTGCCACTACGAAGAGCAGGGCTGAGAGGCGGTTAATGTAAGGGATCATCTGCTCGTTTATTGTTTCAGATCTGCTAAGGGTGACGACCCGCCTTTACGCGCGTCTCGCGACGGTGCGCGCATTGAAGTAGCGAGCCTGCCAAGGTAGTGGAGGTGCATCCATACTCAGGACAGTTCGGGATTATGCCTTCTTTGAGACCGACGGTCCCGTACGGCGAACGAAGTATGATTATGTTGATTGTCTGAGGAATTCTTTTAAGTCACACTCAAGTGGTGCGCTAGGCTACAGAGGGGCGTAGCATAAAGCAAATGGCTGGTACAACGCGCGGTGGCTACATTTTCGGTGACTACATTTACGGTGAGTGCCACTGGCTCTACCACTCCCCAAACTCTGTCCAGTAAGATTTCTGCGCCGACAATACTTCAAACGGTAATCGCCGCAAGTCCTCGGGCTTCATCTAAACAAAAGACACGGAGAATTGTTGTCAAGTTCGGCGGTTCAAGCCTAGCGGACAAAGACCGTATTGCGAAAGCAGCCCGGTTAGTATTCAAAGAGACGGCGAAGGGTACTCGACTCGTTGTAGTAGTTTCAGCTATCGGAAAGATGACTGATCAGCTTATCGGCCTTGTCAATCATGACTCTACTAAGGCGCCGGACAAGACGGATCTAGATGACGTCCTGGCGATGGGCGAAAGAACGAGCGTACGAATCTTTGCCACCGCGCTTAAATCCGAAGGTCTCGAAGCGAGATACTTCGATCCGACCGACGCCGATTGGCCGATCATTACTGATGATGACTTCTCCAACGCGAACCCAATACTTGAGCTGTGCTTGCAGAAAGTCCGTGAGCACGTCGTCCCATTACTCGACTTGGGGACGGTGCCAGTGATCGCCGGATTCGTAGGCCGCTCAACTGGGGGCAAGATAAGCACCATAGGGCGAGGCGGAAGCGACACAACCGCTTTCATCATAGCGAAAGCTATCGGAGCTGACGAGGTCGTCTTGGTAACTGACGCTGACGGAATCCTCACAGCCGACCCCAAAATCATTCCAAACGCACGTAAACTCGCTCGGATAGAAGTTCGGACCCTCGTGGGGTTAGCAGATTCAGGAACCAAATTCATCCACAGGAAGGCTCTGAAGTACAAAGATCCCGATATACCAGTCAAAGTGATTAATCACAACAAAGACGACCTAGAAGCTGACGGAACAATCATCACCGGCGGAATATCAGGCGAAATCGAGGTTACTTTTGCCAGCAGTACCCCTGCGATGGCGATCACAATAACTGGCAAAGCCATTTCCGAAAACCCGGAAATATTAGCCAACGTAGTGCGTGAGATAAGACAACATTCAATGCTGGATGGTCTTTCAGCCAACTTTGATTCCGTTATCTTCTATGTCCCCCAGACTCCTCAGACTCTTCTACTCAAAAACGTCCATGACTTACTCATTGGTTGCAGCGAAACCCTCGCGATGGCAGTCCAAAGAAACTTGGCTTTCTTGAAAGTCAAAGGGGTTGGCCTGGAGGACACTCCCGGGATCATAGGTAGAATATCACAGCGCCTGCGCGAAAAGGAAATCAACATCTTCGGAATGCTGACGCTGGCCTCGAGCATCCTTGTTTTTGTCTCATGGGATGAGAGGGAGACGGCTTTGAACCTCATGAGGCAAGTTGTGAGGGGTGAGTTGTAGGGTGAAAGCTGCAATCCTAGGGGCAACCGGGCTAGTTGGCCAACGGTTCGTACAGCTACTGACGGACCACCCATGGTTCGAGATTACAACTCTGACCGGATCTGAAAGAAGCGCCGGAATGCGGTTTGGCGAAGCGGTTAACTGGAGGATGGAAACTCAGTTGAAGGAAGGAATCGCTGAAATGGTCGTTCACCCTACTAATCCTAAGGAAGTTGACGCTGACATCATCTTCTCAGCCCTACCAGCTGATCAAGCGGTTGAAACTGAGGAAGTTTTCGCAAAAGCCGGTTTCGCGGTAGTTAGCAACGCTTCAGCACACAGGATGGATGCCGATGTCCCCCTGATGAACCCTGAAGCGAACTTCAATCACCTAAAGCTCATCGACGAGCAGAGGCATAAACGGAAATGGGACGGTGCGATAGTGACCAATCCCAACTGCACAACGGCGGTCCTCAGCCTCTCATTGAAACCTATCTTCGACACGTTTGGTCTGAAGAACATCGTAATGTCCTCAATGCAAGCAGTATCTGGGGCTGGCTACCCAGGCGTTGCGTCATTGGACATAATCGACAATGTGATCCCGTTCATAAAAGAAGAAGAGGAAAAAGTCCAACGAGAAACTCAGAAGATCCTTGGCGATATTGGACATTCCGCTGAGTTTAACGTTTCGGCAAGTTGCCACCGCGTCCTAGTGATCGACGGACACACAGAAGCCATCTTCGTCCAAACCGTGAAACCAACGACGCCCGAACAGGTCGTCGATTGCTTGGCTGAGTTTTCTGCGGAGCCACAAGAGCTGAAACTACCTTCGGCCCCAAAACGCCCGATCATTGTGCGGTCAGACCAGGACCGGCCGCAACCGCGTTTCGATAGAAACGAAGGGCGTGGTATGTCGGTTGTTGTGGGGCGAGTGAGAAAGGATCCTGTGTTTGATGGCGTGAAGTATGTTGCAGTCGGGCATAACACAATTCGCGGTGCTGCAGGTTGTGCTGTTCTCATAGGCGAGTCGATGAAATCTCAGGGCTACATTTGACGGTGATATTGTGATGGAATCGGGAAAGACGAGGAGGATGCGGCGGATCATGCGGGATGATTCGAAGACCTTCATGATCGCGATGGATCACGGCGTGACGCTAGGCCCTGTACGAGGGTTGGAGAATATGCAAGCAATCATTAGTGCTGTTTGCAATGGTGGAGCCGATGCGGTCTTAGTCCACAAGGGCATAGCAAAACACGTGGATACTCGCAACCACGGGCTTATCATCCATGTCAACGCCTCAACCACTCTTGGAAGCAAACCGAACCTCAAAGTCGGCGTATGCACGGTTGAGGAAGCGGTCAGGCTTGGCGCAGACGCGGTTTCGGCCCACATAAACATCGGGGCTGAAGAAGAGCATGAGATGCTTCAGTTTCTGGGGAGCCTATCTGAGCAGTGTGATTCTTTCGGGATGCCTCTGCTTGCAATGATGTACCCCAGGGGGCCAAATATAAAGAACGGAAATGAATTCGAGTTTGTTTCCCACGCTGCTAGGATTGGAGCAGAACTCGGAGCAGACATTGTTAAGACCGTTTACACCGGTGACCAGGAAAGCTTCAGGAAAGTTATCAACGGTTGTCCGGTTCCAGTGGTGGTGGCTGGTGGCCCTAGGATGAAAACCGATTTGGAAGTTCTTGAGCTCGCGGAAAACTCCATCAAATCTGGAGCTGCCGGCCTCTCCTTTGGTCGAAACGTGTTTCAACACGAAAAACCGGAGGCTATGTGTAAGGCGTTGTCCGGGATTGTTCATGAAGGTGCTAGCGCACAAAGCTCCATGAAGTTGCTGGGGTCATCTCATTGAAACAGCTCTGGATCAGAATCGATCCTAACACTACTTCAACACACAAAGTGGAGTTACTCAAAACAGCCGAAGGTCATTGCGACGTTGCAGTGCTACGACCAGCTGACCTCTCACTTGCCAGTGGCTTGAAACTCAAGACGGCTTCAACTGACGAACGTTCTGAAATCAAACTTCTGTCAGACCATCACGACATGGGCGAGAGCGTTTCAGGCAACTCAGCCCTTGAGGTTGTAGTGAAAGATACCACAGATGAGCAGAAAGTTGTACGGCTGGCTGCGTTAGGCGTTCGCTACATCCTAGTCCGATGCCCCAACTGGAAAATTATCCCTCTTGAAAACCTCATCGCTCGCACAAGGAACAAGGCCGTCCTTCTAGCCGACGTTGCGAACCTCAATGATGCTAAGGTTGCGTTGCAAACCTTAGAGCTTGGAGTTGATGGAGTAGTCATTACACCGAGTTCACCGAATGACATCGAAGAAGTGGAACGATTTCTGCAGCAGATGCAAGAAAAGGTCGCTTTACTGAAAGGGAATGTTACGTTAGTCAGGCCACTAGGAACGGGTGCCCGAGCCTGCGTTGACACGTGTGAACTGATGGATCCAGGGGAAGGTATGCTGGTAGGGTCCCAGTCATCGGGTTTGTTCTTGGTGGAAGCGGAGGTCCACAAAAATCCGCATGTTGAACCACGACCTTTCAGGGTCAACGCAGGTCCCGTTTCGTCCTATGTCCTAACCCCGGGCCAGAAAACCCGCTACCTGTCAGAATTGAAAGCAGGGGACGAAGTTCTAATCGTGAACAGGTCGGGTCGTGCAAGAACGGGGCACATTGGGCGAGTGAAAATCGAACGGCGACCGATGATTCTGGTTGAAACAGAAGTTAATGGGCGCTTGTTCGCTCTTATAGTCCAGAACGCAGAAACTGTGCGCCTAGTCTCCGACGAGGCTTCGAAGTCAGTCTCGGAACTTAAATCGGGCGATCAAGTCTTAGTCAGAATTGAAGATGGCGGTCGGCATTTCGGAACGCTCGTGGCCGATGAAATGGTGATAGAGCGTTGACCTGCCGAATCTGCCTTTCGGTCATGGTAGACGGGAGCGAAAATGTCGACCAACTGATGGTCCTGCTATCACAAAAGAAACCAGATTTGGTAGAGTTTCGACTCGACAACCTGACTAATTTGGAGGCGATTGAGGATATTGCTCACAAGAAAACATTCCCGGTGATAGCCGCCGACAAGTCCATTCGAGACTCAGCCACTACGGAAAAGCGCCTCATGGCAGCCGCAACCTCAGGTTTTGAATTCATTGACTTAGATCTTGCTTCTCCAAACGTACGGTCCGTTATTCGTCAGGTAAAGTCCATGGGATCGGAAGTGATCGTGTCGTTCCATGACTTTTCAAGAACCCCTTCACGAAATGAATTGGGGGATGTGTTGGACTCCCAAATCAAGGTTGGGAGCGATATCTGCAAGGTCGTTACAACCGCACTCTATCCACGCGACAACCTCAGCATATTACGCTTCCTCGAAGAAAAATCATCCGAAACTAGACTAGTGTCATTTGCGATGGGGCGTAACGGTATCGTCTCACGAATTCTCTCGCCCCTCTTCGGCGCGGAATTCACTTTTGCCTCACTCACTGAAGCCTCCAAGACGGCAGATGGCCAACTGACCATTGATAATCTTCGAAGTGCGTGGCAACTACTTGGAGTTCAGTAGCGGAAGAATTTCTGGAAGCACAGCGGTCTATGCTTTGATAGGGGACCCCATTGACCACTCCTTGAGCCCCACAATCCAAAACGCTGCCTTTCGCTCAACCGAAATAGATGCCGCCTACGTAGCTCTCCGTGTAACGCGGCGGAGTCTGAGGGATGCTGTTAAAGGCTTGCGAGCCTCTGGTGTCAAAGGTTTCAATGTTACTGCTCCTCACAAGGTGACCGTGCAGCCATATCTGGATATGATTGAAACCTCGGCTGACGCGATCGGCTCCGTCAACACTGTAATCAATGAAAAGGGGAAACTCCGCGGTTACAATACCGATGGGGTGGGTGCTCTCAGGGCGTTAGAGGAGGCGGGCGTATCGCCTGACGGAAAGTCGGTTCTCATATTCGGAGCTGGTGGGGCAAGCCGGGCTATTGCATACACGTTGGCCCAGCGTGCTTCATCAATTCGGCTCGTGAACAGAACCTTTGCAAAGTCTAAGCAACTCGTACTACGGATAAGAAGGAAACTCCACGTTGACGTCCAATATGCTTCTATCTCGGATAGGATGCTCAAGGATTTCGTCGAGCAATCAAACATCGTAGTTAACGCGTCCTCCATGGGGATGGATGGTGTGTCTTTTCCCCCGGTCGCAGTGGAATGGTTGCGCGACGACCAGTGCGTTTTCGATATTGTGTACAAGCCGCCCCATACTAGGCTGCTCGAACTTGCTAGCTTGGCAGGCGCAAAGAGCGTCAACGGCCTAGACATGCTAGTCAATCAAGGCGCTTGTGCCTTCGAACTGTGGACAGGAAAACGCGCTCCAATTATCGAGATGCGTAGTGCAATGAGCCAGACCGTGCTGGCGATGGAACATGCAAAAAGTAGCTGAGGCAGTGAGTCATGGAGCGGTGACCATAGTCAATGCCATGGCCACTGGCAGAGGTGCAGCACTCGGCGTTAGGCTTTGGACGCGAGCGAAAGTGACGCTTACAAACCGACCACACGAGTTTGTCGGGCGTATTTTGACTGACCCCAGGGAAGATCCGAACCTAATTGAAACAACAGCTCGCCATATATTTCAACGATTCAGCAAAGACGAACGTTTTGGGGCGCTCATTGAAACGAATTCGAATATTCCTATTGCAGTCGGCTTGAAAAGCAGCAGCGCTGCAAGCAACGCCGTCGCAATCGCCAGTCTGAAGGTTCTGGGTAGGAAAGTAAACGATGTTCAGACCGTAAAACTAGGTGTTGAGGCCAGCTTCCGGGCAGGAGTGACACTGACCGGAGCCTATGACGACGCGTGTGCGTGCTACTTCGGCGGGCTCGTTGTAACGGACAACATGCACAGACGGATTCTGAAACGTTCCAAGCCGAAGGCTAATTTCCGGGTGCTCATTCATGTTCCAAACCGAAAAAAATACACCAGCGAAGTTGATCGAGCGTCTTTAAGAAAATTCAGGCCATTCATCGAAATTGCACACCGAGAGGCTTTGAACGGAAACTATTGGAATTCGATGACGTTGAATGGTTTAGTTTATTGCAAAGCCTTTGGCTACGATACAAAATCGATTGTAGCGGCTCTTCATGAAGGGGCGATTGCTGCTGGCCTGACAGGAAAGGGGCCTGCGGTTGCTGCTATCGTCCCAAGAACTAAGGTGAAGCAGGTTCTTTCCGCATGGAAGTCGCTCCCGGGTAGAATCATCGAAACATCAGTCAACTTCCAGAAGGCTCAATCCTTGAGGGTGAAAGGTTGAACGTTACCATAACCCCGAAAAGCGTTCTAATCGGCGAGATATCGGCACCGCCTTCCAAAGCCCACACCCATCGGGCGCTGTTTGCGGGGCTTCTGTCCCGGGGTGTTACGAAGGTTATTAATCCGCTCTCGTGCGATGACACGGAGGCAACTGCGGCTGCTATTTCGTCCCTCGGAGCAAAACTCGAACGTGGGCCAAACGCTTGGGCCATTCAAAGTAACGGACGCCCCACTCCGCTCAGAAAGGAAATTCAATGCGGCGAATCTGGAGTTACCTTGCGTTTCACCATACCCGTAGCCTCCCTGACAGGAGAGAACATCAGGCTTGCTGGGCATGAGGGCTTGATGGGGAGGCCGATCAAAGCACTAGCTGAAACCATGAAACAACTCGGAGTCAATGTGGAAGCAAGTCGGAACGGAGTTGTCGTCGAAGGAGGACCACCAAAGGGTGGGAGAGTTAGCATTCCAGGAGATGTTAGCTCCCAATTCATCTCAGGCCTTCTTCTAGCTGCACCTCTGATGGAAACAGAGCTGAAATTGGAGCTCACTTCACCACTGCAATCAAACATTTACGTTTCGCTGACTATCGATATCATGAAGAAACATGGGGTTGAGGTTAACTCAAACGGAAAGATGTCGACGTTTAGTGTACCACCTATGCAATCGTACAAGCCTGCCTCCCATAGAGTCCCGGGCGATTTTTCCTCCGCTGCATTTGCTATGTCCGCAGCGGCCATAACTGACTCAAAGTTAATGATTCGTGGTCTTTCAATGGATAGCCTCGAGCCTGACTCAGTCATGGTTGAAATCCTCTCCAAGATGGGGGTTGACGCACGTTCTCTCCCCGAGGGCGTACTGATAGAAGGTGCCAGACTAAAGGGCATCAACGTTGACCTGCGTGATTGCCCTGACCTTGGCCCTATAGTGGCTGTTCTCGGTTGCTACGCCAAAGGAAAAACGCAGATTACTGGAGCAAGGAGGTTGCGCTACAAAGAATCAAACAGGCTAGAAGCAATTGCTTCGGAGCTAGGGACACTTGGAGCTGATATCGAGGAGACCGAAGACGGTCTGATTATGTGTGGGCCATGTTCTCTAGAGGCAGGTATTGTAGACTCACATAGTGACCATAGGATTGCAATGGCACTCTCCATAGCAGCGATAAGGGCAAGAGATCAAGTTGTCATCAAGCATGCCGAATGCGTAAGCAAATCATATCCCACATTCTTCAATGATCTGCGATCACTTGGAGTTGAAGTAGTTGACCGATAGTTCCTTCGGAAAGCAGTTCTGCGTGACCGTATTTGGTGAGAGTCACGGTCCTGCGGTAGCGATTGTTGTGGACGGATGCCCTGCTGGTCTTGAGCTAAGTGTGGACGATGTGCAGGCCGAACTTGAGCGAAGAATGCCACCTGACCCCGGTCTGACTTCAGCTCGCCGTGAGAAGGATGACGTTGAGTTTCTCTCAGGAGTATACGAAGGTTACACTACTGGAGCACCAGTTGCCATGCTCACTTGGAATAAGGATGTGAAGTCACAAGATTATGACAAATTGAAATTCATCGCTAGGCCAGGACACGCCGACTACCCCACGAGGATCAAATACGGAGGCTTCAACGACCTCCGAGGGGGCGGCCGCGCTAGCGGTAGGTTGACGGTTCCAATGACAATGGCAGGGACGATTGCGAAGAAACTATTGCACGTGGTCGGTATCGATGTCTTCGCACATGCTATCCAGATTCACACGATTAAGTTGGACCGACAATTGTTGTATGAAGACATAAAACGGAACGCTTACTTGAACTCAGTACGATGCGCGGATCCAGAAACAGCCGACAAGATGAAAGAACTAATAATGAAAACTCGACGCGAAGGGGACAGCGTCGGTGGCATTGTCGAATGCATTGCCACAGGAGTGCCGCCCGGAGTTGGGGAACCCTTCTTTGACAGCCTGGACGCAGACATTGCGAAAATTGCTTTCAGCATTCCAGCCGTTAAGGGATTCGAGGTTGGTCTGGGCTTTCAAGCGTCAGCTGTGAAAGGGTCCGAGAATAACGATTCCTACACAGTTCGGGAGGGCAAGGTTGAAACCCTTACCAATAATGCAGGTGGTATACTTGGCGGTTTGTCGAATGGTATGCCCATTATTGTGCATGTTGCCTTCAAGCCGCCCTCATCAATTCCGAAGGAACAAAAGACAGTCGATTTGAAGGAAATGCACGATACCATGGTGCAGGTAACTGGCCGCCACGACCCGTGCATAGTTCCGAAAGCGGTTCCAGTGGTCGAGGCGGCAGTTGCGATCGTTCTAGTTGACCATTGCCTTCGGGCGGGTGTGATAGCTCGCGTTCTGGGCAACAAGGACTCCGATGAAACCATCAAAGGGCGCTCGAAGCTTCAACCGCCGCATTGAAGCGCCCATTCACGCCGGGAAATATCAAATCCTTTTGAAGATAGCGTTGTCCTTTCCTGAGGTTTTGAAGCAAATCGCGCCTCTTCTCAGTGCCAAGCATCCACAGTATCCGATTGCTGTACCGCACAAAAGCCTTCAGCGTCGACAGCAAGCGCTTGCTATCCATCAAAATTGAAATTTCATTTCCAAAGTTCTCTCGGTAAACCATTTCGGCGATGAGTAGCTGGAGTTTGAACGTTGTCCCGCCTACTGCCCTCAAATCGTTTAGGCTAAGCCCGGAGGTTTTCAGGGCATCAACGAATGCGACATTCATGAAATGTGGTAGGGCCAATGTGAAAGACGCGATTTTGTCATGCTGATCAAAGTCACTTCGAATAATCCTGGCTCCCTCTCTCCTGAAGAGTGAAAGAAACTGGGCGGCACTTCTGCCGCGGGGAACTAAAGTTGTAATAATTGTCTTACCATTGAGATTCTTGATTCCTGGGCCGAACATTGGGTGAATGCTAAGGACCGTAATTCCACGCCTTTTCATGCTCTCAAGAATTGCTCTGACAGGTTCCTTGATTGATGATATCTCAACGAGAAGGCAGCTGCTAGAGAGATGAGGTTCGATCTTCAACAAAATGCGTTTAGTCGCTTCCGTGGGGGTAGCGAGAACGACTAATTGTGCCGGTTGAACCGCAAGCCTAGAGTCTTTGATGAAACGGAACCTTTTCTGTCGGGCAATGTTCCTCCCATTACGATCGTTCTTGTCGGAGATGATAATTCGGTAGCCGTTTTTCCTCAGAAAATCTGCGAACCAAGCACCCATTCTGCCTGTTCCGCCGATGACTGTTGCTATGGCCACGAGTCAATCGCCCTCCCAATCGCCCTTATAGCGCTTGGAATCTGTCGCTCGGGTAGTGAGACGGCAAGCCTGAAGAACGATGGGTACTCTCCAAATGATTGGCCCGGGCTAATGCTTACTTTGTGTTGGTCCAGAAGTTGTTTAGCAAATCTTACCGAGTCGAAATTGGGTTTGTTCGCTTTGGGAAATACGTAGAAGGCTCCCTCCGGCTTGTAGAAGGAAACATCTATTGTGTCTAATTCGCGGCAAGTAAGGTCAACCTTCTTCATTATGGCTCCGATATGGCGCTCCGCTTGTTGACGCCCTTTCTTGACGGCGACGAGAGCTGCCCGCTGGATGAATTCTGGGACACAGGTTACGGCAGTTTGGACCACGCGGCGAATCTGTCTTGCCTTCTCTTTCGTAGTTACTAAGTAGGCAATTCTCCACCCGGTCAGACTGAACTGCTTGGAGAAGCTGTTGATGTAGACTACGTCGTCATATTCAGTCTCAAGTACGCTCGGTGGGGAAGCTCGGGCGTATCTGTCGTACACTTCGTCGGAAAGAATCAGTGTTTGGTATTTGCGTGCCATGTCAACTATTTCTTCAAACTTCTTTCTGCCTATTATCTTACCCGTCGGGTTGTTTGGGCTATTCAGGACTAAGAGACGGGCCCCTTTTCGTAGTTCTAACTCAAGGTGTTCAATGTCGATTTCCCATCCATTATCCAGAGTCGAATTTATGGCGATTACTCGGCCTCTAGCGAAGAGCACACACTCTTCGTACGCGGGCCAGGCGGGTTGGGGGATTATTGCGCGTTCGAGTGGGGAAAGAAAACTGGTAATCGTGGCGAAAACTCCGAATCTGCCACCTGGTACGATTAATATCTGGTCAGGGTTAATCTTGGTGCGGTGTTGTTCACTTATCTCATCTGCTAAAGCATTTCTCAATTCGAGCAAGCCGGCTGCTGGTCCGTAGCCGATCACTTTCTTCTTTCGGAAGCTATCGCTTAAACCGCGAATTACTTGCTGTGATGGTGAAAAGTTTGGCTCCCCAATCTCAAATCTCGTTATTCCTTCGCCCTGAGCCACCAATTTCTGGGTGAGTTCAAAAATTTCCTTCAAAAGCTGGTCCTTCGACGTCGAAGTTCGTGCTCGTTCTTGTACGCTAACGGTTTCCTCGATTAGTAATTCTCCTAACCTTCTGGCGAAGGATTTGCTGATCTCCAAATTGCCAGCGAAATTTGACAGGTTGAACAGGGTAGCTTGTTCAGCATCTGCGTCTATGGTCGGCAGGCGTTTTCTCTCTTTGATGTGGGCAACCTGCTCACCGAGCACTAATCGCTCTTTGATCACGGAGAGAAGTTGTTTATCTTTCTCTCGAATCTGCGCCCTACATTCTTCAAGGGTACTCAATGCATACGACACTCCGGATAGAATTTCGCTGTTTGTTGATCTTTGTTTCATTAAAGGATAGTCGTTTCACAACGGTTCACGTGGTTCATAATATCCAAGCTCAGTGCCATCCTTCGACAATTTAAGGCAGCCCAGTTCGATCTTGTGAACACGCTCAACTGACCTGCAGTAAACTCTGGCCGTATCATTTGTGAAACCCATGAGAACTCCCAACTCAAGCATGTAATCCTCATCGTCTAGGAGACCAACGATTAAGCTGTTCAAGTCCCGTGCATTGGGCCCATGAGCTGAGGGGAACCCAATAGGGCTTGCAAGGTCGGCCGTTCGTAAAGAGATGGATCTCGTCCTTGCTCCTTCTAGGAACCTTCGGTAACCTGTGATTCGAGTCTCGCGCCTGTCGCTGCGAGAACGCGCCAACACATCTTTTGCGGTTTCAACATTCAATGCATGCGCCCGTGACCCAGATAGTATGGGTTGAAGTTCTCCCCCCGTACCCAGTCCTATTACAAGGTCAGGTTCAGTTGCAACTATCATTCGGATTTTGTATGAAATTGCTTCAGTGTCGAGCACCCAGCCGTCGGTATTTATGATTGTAAGTGAATCTTGGGCGCGGTCAGAGAGGCGGCGTATACCGTCTATGATTTTTGTTTCGACTTGACTTGCGTTTGTGTGGCCGATGAAAATGATAGATTCCGGTCTGAGTTCGACGAGTGAAGAGATGGAAGTTGTTGGAATGGAATATCCTATTGTTGTTGGGGGCCCAATATCAGCTTGTCCTATGTCACCGTCAATAATGCGGAGACTCAAAAGTTTCCCTAACAATTTGTTTGTCAGGTAGGTGGAGAGAGTGCTCTTGCCGACGTCGGTCATGCCGATCAGCATGACCCTGCCTTTTTCCATCTCCGCTAAAGCATCTGCAGCCGCTGTCCAAGAAGCGGGTATAGTGCTGCCTTCTACCTCGAATGTTTTGGCAGACTTGCCCATCAAAATTTCCAAGTGAGCCTCAGTTCTAGCTTCAACTGGAAGTTGTTTGTCTCGGCTTATGGCCAATCTGCGTTGTCGGCCTAATGGGGCGCCCAGAACTTCAGCCTCCCCATTCAGGAGTCTACAAGATGCCGGACCTCGGATCATTAGTGTATTGTCGGGTGCGAGAACGTATCGCATGGAGAGAAGTCATCTTCGACAGGTTGATTCATTCACTTTGCATTCTGCAAGCCAAGAAATCAGAGCATATTGCTAAATACGCTATCGCTTCATCCATGACTGCTCGGAGGGTTCACTGACGAAGGTTGCCAACTCTGAAGTACGGGAAGGATTGTACTACACTAAAGAGCATGAGTGGATGAAGGTTGAGAATGGGAAATGTCGCGTCGGAGTAACAGATTATGCACAGAAGGCGCTTCACGAAGTCGTGTACGTGGATCTGCCTAACGTGGGGAAGGCCTTAACTCAAAATATTGCTTTCGGGACGGTTGAATCAGTGAAAGCCGTTTCCGAACTTTATTCACCTGTTTCTGGTGAAGTTGCAGAGCGCAATGAGAAACTGGTTGAGTCCCCTGAACTCGTGAACCAAGACCCATACGGTGCCGGTTGGATTGTCATAGTTAAGCCTTCGCGCCTGCCAGCTGACCTGCAGGCCTTGTTGAACGCAGAAGGCTACGTTAGTTTTCTCGAGGAACTTACCAAGAAGACATAAAAACTCGACAGGATGGGAGGGCAGTTATTCCATCGTTCATGCATGAATTTAAAAATGCATTGCGTACGCATAGTGAGAATGAACCCCGCATGAATTCATCCAATAATTCCCCTCTCGAAGAGCGGCTGCAGCAGTCGCGGGTGTTTAAGCGACTGGCTCTACGTAAGTTACACGCACGAAGATTACAAGAAGGGCAAGTGCAGATGGGAGTGTACGAAACTATCGCTTCAGAATTCATGAGCCTACCTTCACTCGATAATGTAGACCGGCTATCAACGGTCTACGGCTACTCGAGGGTTCGCCGAGCTATGAGCTTGCTCGACAATCTCGTTTTCGAAGAATTCTTCTATGGAAAACTGCACCTCTATCCATTATGGATCAAACAGTTCACTCGACTACTTGATGCTGCGAGACCTCGCGCAATTGTAAAGGAATTAATGACCAGTTCCGATAATTTATAGATCTGAATCGTTCTGAATTAGGACTTTTCGTTTCGGACATAGAGACGCCGATTCCAATGAACACGGCGCGAAATGAGATCAACATCACCCTAGCATCTTGAGATGTCAATTTAGCGCGTGTTCCTGCAGCTGTTAAAGTAGAGGCTTAGCGGAGTCGTTGGTATCGTCCAGCACGATTCTATTCTAAGAGTGAGACGATCAGCGACGGGCGAGCCAGACTGAAGCTTCTGCGAGACTTAATCGAACTTTAGAATTCAACATTATCAACCGCCAAAACTCAATTGCCGGGCCGCGATGAGACTGGTGCCTCAAGGCAACCACCAGACCGGTTTATTCCACTAGCCGATACGTTTGGCAGCCTTTTCCACGGGAACATATTTGATGTTATACCCGAAGTGCTTGGGCCCGAACAGGTCGATTCCACGTTCAGTTCGCCAGAGCTCGTGAGCTTTGAACCCCAGAATATCGACTTCTATTCCGAGTTGTTTTTTCAAATTAGGTGTCCAAGCTGAAAGCCCTTCTCCGCTTCGGGAGTCAACGACCGTTATCGAGTCGGGGCATGTGGCATAAGCTCTATTGTTCACCCACGTGATTAGGTATTCATTCTTGAACCATATGCGCAGTCCTCGCTTCCGAAAGTCGCCTGTACCCTGAACTTTCACGTCTCCCCACATGAAACCGCCCGCCTCCTTTCTTGTCCATGATTTGGTCCGACCGTGGAACAGTCGGGTGCAGTCGGAATCAAATTTGAGGATCAATTCAACAGGCTCGCGTCCTTTCTCCTTGCTTATCCTCACAATAGAACCGAGCTTAATACAACGCGAAATGGAGTTCGGAACTATGCCTCGTTTGTAGTTAGAAGCGGAGCTTGGGGCTCTTGCGACCGAGATCATACCACCAGAGATAACCGACATATAACGCGCTATATCCTCGCCTCGGACGTCGTCTAGGGCCTTCTTCAGAACCATAACGTCTCCAATCGTGTTTGCCATCGTCATGGGCGAGACTGGGATGCCTGCAATGTTAGTGGTGGAGAGAGACATCTCAGGTTTGGCCCTACCACAGGCATCTGCGTCGATGGCTGGCTTTCCTTGAAGCGCTGCAAAGTACATCGGAAGTACAGTGTTTCCTGGACCGATCTCACTTGGCACATACGTGAAGAATTGTACACCCATCAGCGATTCCAATTCACTTGCTGCTTTCTGAACCGTGCCTGTCAGAGCCTCAACATGATCCTTCTTCTCAGTTAAACTCAGATAGGGTCTGAGTTTCTCCGTGATCTCCTTCTCAACCCCTCCACCTACTTGCCCAATAATGCAGAGGTGCTTGTCCTCCGGAATCTCATTGGGGTCTACCAAAGTGAATTGCTTCCCTGAACCATATATCGCTTTTATGAGTTGTAGTCCTGACTGTGCGCTGCCTCCACCGCCACAGCCAAGTATACCGGCCCCAACGAGAAGATCAAGCATGTCTCGTTCTGTGAGAGTTCTCATTTGCATCAATCCAAAACGGAACTGGGTTTCGAGACACCGATAGACCGTCATAATCTATTAGATTTTCGCACAGGAATGAGTAGTAGACTTGGAAGGTTCTTGGGCCGATACGTTCACGCCAATGAACAATAGGTGGAGATATACACCACTCACGTACCCTAAGCGGGAAGGCAGGAACAAGACGTTGACTCAAACAACCCACGCCCAACCATTAGTGTATTGTATTAATGTCTACCCAGTCAATATGTTATCAGCTATGACAATTTGAAAAGGAATTAATGTCAAGCCAGGAAGAAGATACGTCTCGCAGAATCCGGGAACTCGGGCGATGAAATCCTCCCGGAATCGACTTCTCTGCAACCCGTGAGGGTAATCTGATTGCGTGCAGGTCAGGAGAGAATTCCAACTGGTTGCAGCGGTTTGGATAAACTTCTCAACGGAGGCCTCGCAAGAGGAGAGGTGGCACTAGTTTATGGTGAAGCTGCAACCGGCAAAACAACTACAGTGATTCAGACTGCAATTGCCGCAGCCAAGTTAGGCCTCAAGATACTGTACTTGGACTCCGACCATTCGTTCACCCAGCAGAGGTTTCATCAGATAGCTGGAGTGAAATCTGATGAGATCAGCCAACTTATCCTGCTCTTCCTGCCCGAGACTTTTTCAGAGCAACGGAGTATCGTTGAATCGCTCGAAAACTATGTCACACCAGCTCTTGGTTTGGTGATTATCGATTCTATGAGCTCCCTCTATCGAGCTGCATTTTCAGGTTCGGAGAGCATTTTCAGTCTCAACAGAGATCTAAGTAGGCAGGTTGCGTACTTGGGAGATTTGTCCGCTTCTCGCAGAATTGCCTGTATTCTTACAAGTCAAGTTCACGCCCGCCTAACCAAGACTTCAGGTGAAATTGAACCAGTCGCACGCAGGGCGTTGTTCCATTTTCCGCAGACGATCCTCAGGATTAGAAATACTCCCAGGACGAATGTCAAGGAGTTCGTTTTGGAGAGAAGGGGAGGTTCAGACGTTGCGAGAACTAGTTGCCTCATTGCACTCGGTGAAACCGGACTGTCGGATGTCTCAACCTAACTCTTATCTCCGTAAACCCGATGCTAGCGTTTGTCTCTCAGCTTGTGAACAGCTTGTGGCCTCCGACACAGGATTTGATTTCAGCTCTCTACATCATAGTACCAGCATACTGCACTAACGGTGCTCCAGTAATTTTTGGCGGCGGCCACCCATTAGATCTGGGCAAATCTCTCTCCGATGGGAACCGGATACTCGGTGACAACAAGACGGTCCGCGGACTTCTTAGTGGGTTAGTGGTTGGCGCAATAGTTGGGGCTTTTGGCTACTACTTTTTCTCAAGGAAGCTGTTCCTGGTCGCAGTCTTGGCGTCGGGCGGCGCGCTTTTGGGCGACTTGGGAGGTGCTTTTCTAAAGAGGAGATTGAAAATCAAACCGGGGAACGCATTGCCAGGAATAGATCAACTGGATTTTGTCTTGGGTGCAATACTGTTTGTTTCTTCGGTTTACAGCTTAAGTCTGGGAGCAATCGTAATATTGCTTTTTGTGACTCCGCCCATTCACTTTCTCATGAATGTTGTCGCGTACTATATTGGGCTTAAGAGGAACTATTGGTGAGTTAGCGTTATCATCCGCCGATCTTTTGATTTATGAGCGCATTCGAGTAGAATACGACAATAAGTACCATAAGCGTGCCTAGTATGAGGAGGAGGTACGCGTTGCGTGGTCTGTAAGCAAATCTTGTGCTCCGAAGAAGCATGTAAAGACCCCCGAGGCCCAGCATGTAGAGGAAAGCCGCAATCAGGCTCTCGTTCAGTGTTTGCTCACCCAAGGTTCCCTGAATGACGACTGAGTATCCGGTAGCGGATGGCAGGAGAGAGATTGGGCGTTCTAGTATATCGTATACTCCTCCAGCCAGTACGAAACCGACGAAGACAAGAACCGCGACAATCATTACAGTGGTCGAGGGTTTCATCCTTCTTGCGTTGGGCGACCTGAAAATTCTAATGGAATAGCTTAGGTTTGTGAAAGTTCGTTGTAGTCTCCATGGCAGCCTGCGAAGCTTGATTCGAAGCCCTTCGAACATATTTTGCAACACTCGCACTTAGAATGACCACGAGGCTAAAATATGTTACCGTGCTTGTCCTCGCTTGGCTAACGTGGTTAGGGCATGCCACAAAAAATCGTATGCGAAGCCTGCGGCTCGATTCTATATGATGGGCTTGAACTAGAGACGCCAACCGAAATCATTCAACGGCACAACGGTATCTGCCCACAATGCAAGAAAAAACTAGATTTCGTAACTGAGAAAGTCAAAATAGTTCCCTACGAAGAAACGGCCTGACCTGCCAAAGACGCCTCAACGGTAAGAGCGAAACAGTTTGCTCAAAGATGTTCAGGTGCAAAGTTTTCATGCGGAAAACGGGCATCTGACGGAATTCGCAGGTTTCAACCTCCCTCTCTGGTTCAAAGGAATCATACTCGAATCAATGGCTGTTAGAAACGCTGCAGGAATTTTCGACGTAAGCCACATGGGTCGCGCGATAATTCGGGGGAAGAATTCAGAGAAGTTACTGGATAGTTTGTCGACGAATAACGTTGCGTCCCTTGCGAACGGACAAGGCCAGTACTCCCTTCTCTGCAACCCTGAAGGGGGCATCAAAGATGATGTGCTGGTCTTCCGGTTGCAAGAGGGCGAGCACTTAATCGTTTACAACGCTGCGAACCGCTCTAAAGACTACGATTGGATTCTAAACAACAGCAGAGGCTTGAATGTTGACATCCAAGACGTATCTGATGATGTCGCGATGTTCGCTGTGCAAGGCCCGAAAACGATCTCCATCATGCAATCACTGTTTAGTGTTCAACTCGATGCAATTCCTAGGTTCGGGTGCTCTTGGGCACAGGTTGCTGGGACCAAGGCCTTGGTTTCTAGGACAGGCTATACTGGGGAGGACGGGTTCGAATTGTTCGTTTGGGATTCTCCTGTAGCTAAACCTGAGAAAGCACGAATGGTTTGGGATCGAGTCTTGCAGGCCGGAAAACCCTATGGGCTTGAGCCATGCGGGTTGGGTGCTCGAGATGTTCTGCGCTTGGAAGCTGGGCTTTGCCTATACGGTACGGACATGGATGAGAACACAAACCCGTACGAGGCGAAGCTGGGGTTCGTAGTAAAACTAGACAAGGAGTTCATCGGCAAGAAGAGATTGCAAGAAGTTAAAGAAAAGGGACCGTTGAAAACACGCATTGGCCTTGTAACAACGAGACGTGTTATTCCAAGGCATGGGTTTAACATAATTCACTCTGCGAAAAATGTCGGAACAGTAACAAGCGGAACTCTATCACCGATTCTGAACAAAGGCATCGCAATGGGGTACGTTGGACCTGACTTTGGACGGGAAGGCATTGATATCGAAATCGAGGTAAGAGATCGTCTAGAGGAGGGCAAGATTGTCAAACCGCCATTTTACGATCCAAGCAAGTATGGATATTCAAGAAAGACACAGGTAACTTCGTCAGACGGTGCTAACGTTTAATTTTCTGATCGTGTCGTGACATTAAGTTCCCATAAAGGGATTCACCAGCGGTCCCCTCTGGCTCCTCACCCAACTCACCGATTTCCTCATTGGTCATCGCTGAAGTTGGCTTCAGAACAGTGACGATTGGCCCCCATCGTATGCCCCTTAGAGTCGGCAGTGTCTTTCCACATTCGAGACACTGCTCCAAGCCTTCGGGGTTAGCTGTCCCGCAGGAAGAACAATAGATAGGTTTCAGTATTGATCCGCAATCAATGCAATACCTGGCATCCAGTTTGTTTACCCTTTTGCAAGAGGGGCACCTTACGATTGTACCTGCCAATCTACCAACCACGATTTATGGAGGTTCGCTACACATCCAGACAAGTCTTTCGTAGTTGAACTTTGGTTTCTCGGTCGGGATGATTTCGATTGACAAGTGACGGATCACGAGGTGCCGAGGCATCCGAGGAGGTTCCAAATGTGGGCCTTATCGTAAATCCGATCGCAGGAATTGGTGGCGCCGTAGGACTCAAGGGAACGGATCGCCCCGAGATCTTAGAGGAGGCCTTGAGACGTGGAGGTCGTCCAGTCGCGCCAGAGCGTTCTATTCGGGCGCTAAGGGCAATGAAACGGAACCTTCCGGGAGTGAACGTAATCACTTGTCCTGGCGAAATGGGGGAGAACGAGGCGGCCGCGGCCGCCATACACTGTGATGTGATACAAATTCAGCTTATGGAAAGAACTACTGCAGTTGACACTCTAAAGGCAGCTAAAGAGCTCGAACGCAAAGTATGCCTGCTATTGTTTGCTGGTGGAGATGGTACCGCTCGTGATATTTCGGAAGCTGTTGATGCTCATGTTCCCGTGCTCGGCATACCTTGCGGCGTAAAGAACTATTCCGGAGTTTTCGCGTCTTCACCCGAGGCCGTTGGAGGAACAGTCGCGTTGTTCATGGAGAACAAGAATGCGACGGTTGACTCCGAGGTGTTGGATTTCGATGAAGATTCGATGCGCAATGGTAGAATTCAAACGAGAATCTGTGGAATATTGCGCGTGCCCTCTGCAAGGCGTTTCATGCAAAATGCGAAATCGGCTCCGTTCTCATTAGAGGGGGACATTGAGCAAGAAGCGTTGGCCAAGTTTGTTGCAGAAGATATGGACAAGGAATTTCAATACGTCCTAGGTCCTGGTTCAACTACCAGTAAGGTTGCTGAATTGCTGAATGTGCAAAAGACATTGCTCGGAGTTGACGTTATTCTCAGGGGTAGGTTGGTTGCTAGAGATGTAACTGGCAGGGAGTTAGAAGACCTAGTCCGATTACGATCAACGAAGTTGGTTATCTCCCCCATCGGCGGGCAGGGCCACATCCTAGGCAGAGGAAATCAACAAATTACCCCTAACGTGATTCGAGCAATTGGAAAAGAAAACATCATCGTGATCTGTACCAGAAGCAAATTGGCCAATCTTCCTAACCGAAGGTTATATGTCGACAGTGGCGATATCCGATTGGACAACGAATTGGTTGGCTATTGGCGTATTGTGGTGGGATATCGTGAATTTGCTGTAGTCAAAGTAGATTAACTTCGAGATGACTTTGCGGACCGATCTATGTCCAACCTGACACAGAATATTGGGATTATAACTCACCAACCTTTTATAACACACTGAAAGTGTAATCTCAAAAATCCCTAGGTGCAGAAATGTCAGCTACCCGGCAAGCCCTGAGGAAGGTGCGTGGCTTCCTAGGGAAGTACGTAAACCGCGAAACACTTGCCGGCCGTGTTGAAGGAACTCGCAAAGTTCTTTCAGGCATCTCTCGAGGAACAGCCATAGAAGCAATTGTAGTTGGCTTGATTGTTCTCATAGCACTAGCCGTCCGAATAATGCCTATCCGCTGGGGATTCTTCCTAAACGAATTCGATCCGTACCTGCAATGGCGCATGGCACAGTACGTGGTCGATCACGGTTTCTTGGCGTGGTTTAACTGGCATGACACGATGAGTTGGTATCCATACGGCGCGGACATGCCCACATGGAACCTCTACGGTACGGCCTTCGTAATAGCGGCAATTACGATGATACTGAATTATGTTGGCGTAAATGTAACCGTGTTTGTGGTTGCAATTATCTTTCCAGTAGTCGCCGGAACCCTAACCGTTCTAGCAGCATACTTCCTTGGAAAGGATTTCTGGGGAAAAGGCGCAGGATTGTTTACCGCCCTGTTCTTGGCTTTGAATCCAAGCAGTATCGGCCGAACCCAACTTGGTTTTCTCCGTCATGAGCCGCTTGGCATTCTCCTGATGATACTGATCTTCCTCTTCTTCAGAAGGTCGACTGTGCCAACCTCTTCAACCCGTAAGACGCTGATATACGCTGGCTTAACCGGCTTCATGCTCTTCTACCTGGCCGCGGAGTGGGCCGGAGGCCTATACCCGCTGGACCTACTGGTTCTCTACGTAGTTGTTTTAGGCGTACTGGGTCGTTCCTCGAAGAAACTCTTCCTAAGCTATTCTATCACTATGGGGATATTCTTACTCTTTACACCATTTTTGGTCCCGAAGCTTGGGTTAGCCTCACTTAGTGATTTCGGCTGGCTGGTGATCCCGGTTGGGGAAGTAGTCCTACTTGCTCGCGAAGCCTCCTCATATGTCACCAATAGGATGCACCAGATTTACGCGCTAACGGCGACGGTACTTGGAACCATAGCCGTTGTTGGCTTTCTTTCGTATTTCCACGTGGTTTCTTTCCCCTATGGCAAATTCTATGCCGTAATAGACCCGTTTGTCCGAGGTAACGTTCCAATCATCGCAAGTGTTGCGGAACATCAACCCGCAACATGGGGTTCGTTCTTCTACGAATTTGGAGGGCTTATTTTTCTGATTCTGTTCGGCTTCGTTTTCATCCTGCAAAGGGTTAGGAACGACGATATCTTCCTACTTCTATGGGGAGTCACTGCTGTCTATTTTGCGGCATCCTTCGTCCGTCTAACCTTGCTCCTTGCTCCGGCATTCTGCATATTAGCTGCCATAGGGACAGTGGAACTTGGAAAACCTGCAGTCGACATTGTGCGCGAGGCGGTTATCTATCCAAAGCATAAGACACGAGTCATAAGTAGAATTGGCCGAGAGTTTGGTGTCGCCATCTTCCTAATCCTCCTCATAATCATAATTCCGACCTTCTGGACGGCGGTGCGTGGTTCATACCAACCCGCCACAATCGTCACTTCGAGTATACCCACAGCTCCAACAGCTGGGCAGGAATTCAAGTATGCAGATTGGCTTGAGGCGTTGTCGTGGATGCAACAGAACACGCCTACTGGTTCGGTTATTTTCGCGTGGTGGGACTATGGGTATTGGATCACAGCTCTAGGCAATCGGAAAACGCTCGCAGATAACGGTACCCAAAACGACACGCAGATAGCCGTGATAGCTCAAACCTTCCTCGACAATACCACTATGGCGATCCCTAATCTCCAGAAGTATAACGTATCCTACGTGGCTATCTTTATCACGCCTTCAGGTGGCAGTCAAGGAGGATACCAAGGGTTCGGCGAGGACGGGAAATGGTATTGGATGGCTCGCATCGGAAATAACACGATGTGGAACAACTATAAAGTGATCTACACGGAAACTACTGTCGCCACTCAAAGTGGTAGCACCAGTTCGAGCTATACCCAATTGCTCGAGGACTCGAAAGGAAGAGTCGTAAGTAACGATACGATTGCAGACAATAACCAGCTCAACGACCACACGATGTTAGGCTACATGATGGCTGAGGTAACAAATGCGGCAAATGAACATGCCTCTCCATACTTCACACGTGTCTTCTCTTCATCGAACAACTTTGTATTCCTCTTCCAGGTGAGAATTCTAAGGTCAGTTCACCTATCGATCAATCCAACCAAACACGAAATCCCATACGGACAGCAAGTGGTGCTTGCTGGGAGTCTTGGTGATGCCTCTGGAAACCCATTAAGCATCAACAACCCGTCGGTCGCATTAGAAACATCTACCGACAGTGGCCAAACGTGGCAGCAAATAACAACCGCGCCTGTCTCTCCAAACGGAACGTATAGCTACAACTGGACACCTGACGCTGGCAATTACATTATTCGAGCCCACTACCTAGGTGCTGTCGGACCGTACGCAGAGGCTGCGACTACGCCTGAAGCCCTACTTGTGCAAACCGGAACAGTAAATTTGAGTATCACAACACCCTCCCATTCAGTAACGATCGGCCAGAACGTTACGGTGACGGTTCAAATGTCCCCGTTCGTGAGCGGAGCCAACGTAACCATATCGTATACCTTTGACAACAAAACATTTGTTCCGATCCAAACTGTAATCATGAATTCCCCCAGCATGAGTTTCACTTGGCTTGTTAACATACCTGGGAGCTTTACATTGGCCGCGAACTGGCCAGGAAACCAAAACTACAACCGAGCACTGGCGGAAATTACGCTCAACAAGTCATGATAATGGTCTCTATTCCACTACTATTGCCCTGAATATTTCTCCTCATTTGATTGACGGAGTCGAGCATATTTGTCGTGCGGAGAAAACTTTGGTGGATGGGGTGTAACTGTAGCCTCTCCGCACTTGGGGCAGTTCTGCTTCAACGTGTAGGTTTTGCAGTCAGGACATTTTCTTAGAAGCCATTTCAACTTAGTTTGCGCCCTTCGCCGCCTAGGCTCTTAATCGAGTTTAGTGCCTCGTCAATCGCCAAGTTCAATGTCGCTTGGGCATCCGTTATCTCTTTGCTCCTAACTTCGAGCCTGTAACGTGGGGACCCTACTGTGTAAATCTTAATGGTTGTTCCGCGTGATTTCTTAACCTTCTTCGCTCCTCGGAGTGCTTGGCGTATCGCTTCCACTCCTTCTGTCTTGGCGCAAATTAGTTCGACAGTTCCGGTGACCTTCGCTTTTTCTAACCTAATCTTGCTCCGCGCAACTTCAGTAAGTGTCTTGGCCCATTCTTCGCTAATGCCAAGTTTGCTAAAGATCTCTTCGCCCTCATCCGTGGCTTCTTCGAATGCGTCGAATGGGTTGTCGAATTTTTCATAGATAATCGACTTGACCTTAGATACATCATCTTCGGTCGCCTTCAACTTCTCAGCTGCTCCTTTAATGATCGAGTCAGCTTTCTTGACTTTCTTCCATTCGAGCATTTTTTCGGATTTTTCTCGTCCCGTGACCCTGCGGAGCGAGAGGTCGACTTGAGCCCGTTGGGAGCTAACACGCAGAACCTTCAGGACGAGCTTCTGGCCCTCTCTGACGTGAACCCTGATGTTTCTCACGTATGTGCTTGCGATTTCTGAGATATGGATTAGGCCTTCCACACCTTCGTATTCATCAAGTTTGACGTATGCCCCGTAATCCACGACCCGCGTTACAGAGGCTACTACAAGGTCGCCGACCTCTGGGTAACGTGGCGTTACAGACATTTGTTTGGCCTATCCGAGGACTTCCACGACTTCTGACTTAATTCTTGCTTTTCCGCCGGTCGGTTCAGCTAAAATTTCTTCGCACACTGAGCATCGCGGGGAGATTGATGGTCTGTCAAATATCACTTGCTCGTTACCGCATTTGGGGCATTTGATTCTAACGAAGCTGCTCTCTGGCTTTGGAATAAGTTCGCCCTTAACCATAATCATTCACTGTTCTTGTGGAATCCGAAGAAAGTGGGTGCAACCAACATAAGTGTTATGGCTTGTTTTTCTGCACTCGAAGGTAATTTAGGTGATTTCGAGTTTTCGAAGTCTAATTCCGAATCGGTAGACCTCAGAGCTGCAGGTTTTGCAGCTGAGCCTCAGCAATTGTTTCTTTGTTGTCTTTGCTGTACGTTTCAGTTCCGGGAACTTCTGTCCGCCGTATCCATGCTTTCTTCGTCTTTGCCTTCTTGCTCCGTCGGACATGGCCCGTTCCTTACTCTTCTTGTAGATTGATACCTGGTGATCAGTATGTGATTTGCATTTTGGACAGTATGTTCGGATCTGTTTGGGGACTTTCATACTGATCAGCCTGAGTTCGATACCTAGCCTTGCGTGCGCTATTTATTGTTGATGGAGTTGTTCCGCCAATTCTTCAGGCAAAGTATGATGAACACGCTTAACATCAATTTCCTTAGCGAGGCCTTGTTTAATCAGTGCCTGGGCGTTTTGATTTGGAAGGGAACCCACGTCTTCTTTCTTGTACGGGCCGTATATTTTCAAGTCAACGCCAACAATTTCGGGAACATTATCAAGGAACCTTACGACTGAAAGATCCGCTTGATCTTCGGGAAGGGAGCCTCCCTGCTTAGCTTTGTCGTGTTCCTTGTAGTTTGAGAGAGATTCATTGAAATGTTCCACGAGCCTTTTTTCTTCATCCGTTAAGTCATTCGTGCTAATTTCGGTGCCATCTCTTGCTGCGTTAACAATTTTGTGCAGCCTTGTTTGCTTAATTTCGTCGAGCAGGCGTTTTGCTACGTCCTTCTCGTCGACGAGTAGGCGGCCCTGGATTGTACGCGTGTCGCCAGCAACGGAGTCGTCTTCCAAGCCCTTTAGGTAGCCAGTGGCACGCTGGTAAAAGTCGCTCGATAGCGGCTGCGGTTTCTCGGAGGTTTTTTCCGCCTTCCAAGCCTTGTAGAGGTCGTTGTACACGTCTATTTCACCGGGTCTGCGACGCCCTTGGCTATTAGTAGGATTGCGACGGCTAGCGGTAGTTCAATTTTCTCGTTGGTGAACGGCCCATAATGTTGGTCGCGCAGCATGATTTCAGGTGCTTCGCCTACTTGAACGACCTGGGCCCCTTCAAAAACTGCCGGTTCATAGAAAGGATCGAATTCTTCGAGGCGCTCTAATTCGACTGATGTGGCTTTGAGGCCTGTCTTCCCGTTCAACGTTTCCGGCATCCGGATCAGTCTGTGTATGTCCGTGGTCACGACGGTATCGATCTGTGCAGGTAGGGCGACGAGGCTCATTGCTTTATCAACGATGTTTCTCCAGACCTTCTCGTTTATGCGCCACTTGTCTTGGAAAGAACTCCAAAGCATCTTTCTCGACCATTCCTTCTTGATTGTTTCACGGTCCTTCAGAATCTGCGCGGCAGCGCCCCGTGTAAATCCAAGTTCAACCAGCTGCTGTTGATTCAATTCCGTTAAGATTTGGTACACTCCGCGAGCAAGCCTACCGCGCCAACCTGGCTCCGTCAGATCAGGCCCGACGACAACCGGGTGCCGATTGTCTAGAATGTCCTGGTAAAGTCCCTGCTCAGCTGGATCCAATCCGAGGGCGAGGACATAATCTACGATCTCTTTCCGCTGCAGGTCGTCTAGAGTTTTCAGTTTGTCGGAAATTATGTGGAGGTGGTATCCTCTGTGACCGGAAAAAAACAGGTGCATCTGATTAGATTCAATTCCGAAGTCTTCTGAGAGAAACTCAATTAGTTTTAGGACTTCCTCCTTCGCAGCTATAAGACACCGAACGCAAAGCCAAGGTTTCTCATCTATTTTCTCGTTTCCGCACTTGGGACATTTTGCAGGCTTCCTTCCTCTTCGCGTCTCCTTGCAATTGGTACACGCCCACATGTCATGTGTTTCTTTGCAGGGGGTATCGATGTGATCAGCGTCAACATCGAAAACAACATCTGAGCCCTTCCAGCCTTTTTGATCCATCTCAAGAGTGGGGTGTGCATAGTACGCTGTAGAATAGTAAACATCTGAAGGCGCCAGCGATAAGAGCGAATCAGTGAAGGTTTCGAGATTCTGGAAGGCCTTGTGTCTTACCATTATCTTCTGAGGGAAAAGCAGAAACCCGAATTCGCGTTCCGTCATTGCAGAAGGGGGTTTGAGGGACGGACTTGCCGCTTTATAGTACTCTTGAAATTTCTGTTTTAGGAATTCGAAGCGTTGGGTTTGGGTGTTGGGTGGCAGGTCGCTCTTCCTCATGTTCATGTCAGAGTAACTTCAGGCATTTCATTATTGAGTACTCGGCGCGAATACATCCTTCCATGTGCACTCACTTCATAAACCTAGCCGAATATAGTCCCAAGCGGTCTTACAGGATGAGAGAAGGGTGTGTCAAAGTCGGCCAAGCGGTCGAATTTCCTGTTAGTTCTTTGAAGAAGGTTGTATTTGGCGGCGAAGATGTTCTCGTTGCAAATGTTGGCGGAAAGCTCTATGCGATACCGAACACCTGCACGCACAGAGGAGGGCCGCTTGATGAAGGTGAGCTTGAAGGAAATATCGTCATTTGCCCATGGCATGGGGGCCAGTTTGATGTTACAACGGGGAAGGTGGTTGGGCCGCCACCCACGAAAGATGAAATTCTATTTGATGTTCGCGTCGAAGGCTCCGACGTAATGTTGAAGCGAAAATAACCTAGGTTAACTCATCCATTTCCTCGCAATAATCACGAATGACACGAGAATTGCTACTAGGACCACCATGGCGACCACAAAAGTTTCTACGGGAAAGGTCAGGGCGTAAACAGCTGTTACGTTCCCTGGCATATTCATGACAACAGGGTCTGTCGCAACTCTACCATCCTCTCCCACCCAGTAAGTCAAAGTGTATTCTCCACCTAGGTAGCCTGATGTTCCCTCAGCAGGCACGCTCTCCGGGGCGCCAACTTTCACAGTTGCATTAGCATCGTACCACCCTCCTCCCACCGTAGGTCCGAAGCGCGAGTTTACGACGAGTAGATATTGAACCGTGTAATTCAGCATCTTCAGTGAATTCGCCGATACCGCAAAACCGCCATTCTCGATTTCGTACCGGGTGCCGGGTTCACCTTGAATCTGAGTATCCAATGAAACCGTGTGCGTTTCTCCTTTGAGGAAGTATAGGTCAACCCAGGAACCGCCCGATGGCTCGAGATTATCCTTGCCGTCTACCTGAACGGGAACGTTGATTGAGCTTGGAATACCACTGGTTACCAGTGTCAACCGGAAGAACCCGGTAGCCGTGCGTGCATCTATTTTTCCGAAGCCCCAAACCGGGGAGCCGTCCGTAGACACGCCAGTGTCTGCGTCAAGTCGTGCGGTTTGTCTGAGTATTCCCGGGATATCGATTGCTTGTAAGCGTGAGTCGTACTGGAGCATTAGGGCAATTACGCCCGCTACGTGTGGAGTTGCCATGCTTGTTCCCGATATGATTCTGTGGAACGCGTCAGGGTCACTTTCTTGTTCGTGGATTGCATTTGATCTGGCGGATGCTATGATGGTTCCTGGTGCCACGACATCCGGCTTGATCCTTCCGTCCCTCGTGGGGCCCCAAGAGCTGAATGATGCGATTCCCCCGGGCTCTATGTCAGTAGGGCCGTAGACTTGACCATTCATTCCCGTCCATGAAGTGTTCGTTACGTAAGCGCCCACCGTCACAACATCTCTCGCCGTACCCGGTATGCCCACCGTGTCGTGGCTGTCGATCTCGTATCCGTTCCCCGGAGTGAAGGAGGGGCCAGGATAGGCGCAGGTTACCGCATCCGTCCACGCGTCCCAAGAACCTTGAGACTGAATTTGATTTCCTTTCAGAGTTACGCTCCATCCATTAGCTGGCAGGTATTTAGTCGAGTTGACTTCAAGGTACAGTTCCTTACCGTTGTTCGAGGAACTTGTTGTGGTTGTTACGTTGCCGAAATTGCTTACAACTCCTCCAGGAATTGTTGGGACATGGTAAGTCTGCCCATCTGGTATTGTGAGCGTCGCGTCGATCTGATCCTGAGGTGAATACCAGACATCGATCTGTAGGTCAACTGTTGTTTGCCGAACCTGCAGCTGGAAAGTCACGTTACTTCCCTGTGAAAGTTTGCCTTGAATGTGGGCGTTGTCTCGTGCCTCATTTCCGGCGGCAACGACGATCGGCGTTCCCGCCTCCACGATTGCGTCGAGGCCGAGTTCGAAGGGGTCAGTTCCATCGTGGGCCCCAATGTTTCCACCTAAGCTGAGGCTTATCACGGCACGTTTTCCCAGCTTGGCCGCTTTTTTCACAATGTAACTCACGCCATCTAAAAGGTGAGTTGTATCGAAGTTCCAGCTAGTGCCGTTGCATAAGCTATACCCGCTCTTCACGAAGATTATGCTCGCCCCCGGAGCTACCCCTGTAAAGTTTCCAGTAGCCACCCCGGAACTTGCCGCTATTCCGGCTACGTGTGTTCCGTGGCCGTACGTATCGGTTTCAGGACAGTTCTTCGCTTGAATGTCAGCTGACGTGCACTCGTAGCCGTAGTCGAAACCAATGGGTGGGCGCCCGGGAGTTGTTTGGTCCCAGACGTAGAGAATTTTGGTGGTTCCATTGGGGAAGGTGAAATCAGGGTGCGTCGTATCAATTCCAGTATCGACGAACCCAATGATTACTCCTGCACCAGTTATATTGTTGCCATTAGGATCCTTTACTTGATTCCATACTTGCGGCGCTCCGGTATCGGGTACGCCGCTCTCAAGGTCAATGCTGAGGGAATGTGAATTCTCAATTCGGGTGACAAATGGCAAATCCGCAATCTCGGGGAGGCTGGTTACTAGGGTGTGGAGTACAGCGATGGGGCCTGCGGTCGACGTGACTGTGCCGTATGTATTCAGCAACTGAACCTCGCTAGGGACAAAATCGTGGTCACTCTCAACGAAGATCGAGATTTGGACAGTGGGATTCTGTAATCCACGAATAACAAGAGTAGCGTGAGCTGTTTGAGTAGGAGGTACTGAACTGGAGAGAATCGTTAAGATTGCGAGTATGCACAGAGCTACGGATCCTTTCTTCAAAGGCGACTTTCCCCTCTAGCTGCGCCGCTTTTCCACTGTGGCTCTTCCTTTGCCCTCTCTGAGAAGACTCCTTGCTTTTCTCCTATAGTAAGACAATGGATGTTTTATGGAGCCGCATAGTTCATCAGGATTGACGCAAAGGCCGTGGGTCCGCATAGTACTGCAGTTTGGTGCAGTGTATTGTCTTCTTGACCCGCGTTTACCTGCAATGTGTTCCACTTGATAACGCGCAATCCTTTCATCGAAATCAGTGAAAGACTTGAACATCTTAAGCAGGTCGTCTTCGTTCGTTCCGATGTTCAGTAGGAAGGCAGCCATGGCGAATCTTCCCATGTGAGAGATGTGTTTACTCGTTTGGAGGAGACCGAGCAGATTCCTCATGCATGGTGGCATTGCGGATGACATTGCTGCTCGAGGCATTTCGTCGGCCGCTAAATATTGTGACCTAGCCTTTAGTGTAGAACGCAACGGTTCGACGCGCTTTTCCAATTCCGCGGGAAGTGCTACCGTTGTGTCAGCAGTTTTCTCGAGTACTCTAGATTGGACTTCCTCCTCCAGGAGTCTCGCGAAATCTTCACGCGGAAGCAGGACACAGCCTTCAGCGAGGACCCTATTGACCAATTTCCATCTAAGGTCGTGAATCCGGGCTGAATTACTCACATAGAATGTGAAGTAAAGAGCGAATTCAAAGTGAGTGTCGCCAACATCTCGATCTGCAAGCTTCGCGTCCCACGCGAACGTGCCAGTTGCTATCTGCAAGAGCTTCTCTGGGCTTTCGTCTCTCAGCAGCTGGTAGGCTCGCTTTGACTCAGCGAGAGCGTATCGGCGCCGTGTTCTGTCGTCGCCGATGGAGCTGATCAACATCAGCGCCGTGGGGTAAGCGAGGATGTCTACATCTTCTTGGGTCAGGTCAGCCGAGATTCTCCCGGTAAAGACGCCTTGCCTGATTCGTTCTATAGCGCGGTCGAGTATGGGAATTAGTTCAGGCCTGACAAGTTCTAGGGGATCAATGTTTCTTGACTTTATGTAGCTCGAAGCTTCTGCCGTGAACGGGAATTTTGCCAAGTCCAACTTGGTAAGAAGCGCCTGCATGCTAACCGCCTCTAAATAGTTCGGCAGAGGCGAGGGTGGTTATGCCGTCTTGGCGTTAATAGTTCTACTCCGCCTCAATTCTCGGGGCCAGGAAATAGAGTAACTTCCCTTGTTGAGGCATTTCGTACTCTAGTTTCACGGGCATGTTAGATGAGAATTCCAGTGTTACAAGCTCCGCAGCCATCGAGCCGGCCTTGGATATTTCCGCTAAATAGTTCAGGTTGAACGTGGCCTTGCATGGTTCCTTGACTTCAAGCTCCAGCAAAACGTCGCTGCCCTTCTCTAACTCAATCTTTGCTCCACTGAGTTCCGTAACTGCTTCCGCGGTGAACTTCTCTGGGGTAGTCTCGAACCTCACGTTATCGCTGACTGTTTGAATTTGATCAATTATATCTTTGAAGCTTGAGCTGATCATTTTAATTTTCGTGTTGAAAGAAATTTTCGGCGTCGGCACCTCTTCATCTCCGGGATCGAGCGTGGGGAGAGTGAACGTAGTCTTCCATTTTCCTTTGATGACCATGCTGAGCTTTCGAGTATTTTCATCGTATGACATTTCGAGAGGTTCTTGCCCAGCGCCGCGTAGCTTCTTGACAATGTCGGCTACATTCAGGCGAATCTTCGTTGGTTGAGGGCAGGTGTATTCTTCAAATGCTGATTTGTTCCATTCAAAGTCAACCATAGCCACATGGGACGGGTCCATCGATCTTAGTTTGATGCCTTCAGGGGCGGCGTTGAAGTCGGCTTCCTCAATGAGTGTAGATATCGCCGCGAGAAGGTTCCTCCAAAGCCTCGCATCACCGATAGTAGCTTTGAACATTCATCAATCACCGGATATCAGGGGGTGTCTTAGAGAGAGAACCTTACGCATTTTAATTGAGCGGTGCGAGTCGCGACGTGGACCCTAGGAATTTTCACGCCAAGTTGCCCCACAACTTGTGCACCGGAAGAACTGTGTTGAGGA
>Ga0116103_1000119_pt1 | contig 69191 bp, 62 predicted proteins | sample June2015DPH_4_10_2_FD_89714 | JGI IMG/M metagenome (GOLD analysis project Ga0116103, IMG submission 89714) | Peatland microbial communities from SPRUCE experiment site at the Marcell Experimental Forest, Minnesota, USA - June2015DPH_4_100 | ecosystem: Environmental > Terrestrial > Soil >...
CCTTTTAAATAGCTCCAGGGACCACGAATCAAACGAGATACCCACATATGTTGCGAGTTCCGGATTTGAGTGGAAGGAGCACCAATTACGGGTAAGTCCGGGAGCGCCGGGTCAGCGAAAGAATAAGGTGCAAGCGGCCGGGGGAGATTTGGTCTTTAACAGAGAGAAAACGGTATGACCCTGGGGGGTTCTTGCACAAATCTGTACCAGGTACCATTGGAGAACAAGAGGAAGGGGTGCGAGCGGGGAGCCCCGATTACGGTAAGGCCGGTTGCCACCCGCCTGTGGACGGCGGGTACCCGGCTACCATAGGGAGCGGAAGATTAAGGTGCGAGCGGCCGGGGGGTAGTTGGCGGGGGCCTTTAACAGAAGTAAAGAGAAAAGGGTGCGAGCCGCGGCGGCTTTACCTAGTCGGAAGAATAGAGTATTATATTTCACCCTTTCCGGGACCCGGCCCCTTTCATGAAACAGATAAGGAACTTCAGCATCATCGCGCACATCGACCACGGAAAATCGACGCTGGCGGACCGCTTTATCCAGCACGCCCACCTCGTGGACGACAGGCAGTTCAGGGACCAGATCCTCGACAACATGGACATCGAGAGGGAGCGGGGGATCACGATAAAAAGCCAGACTATCTGCCTTCCCTATACGAGCAGGGAAGGCGCCGAATTCGAGCTCAACCTCATCGACACGCCCGGCCACGTCGATTTCTCCTACGAAGTATCGCGCGCGCTCGCCTCCTGCGAAGGGGTCCTGCTGCTCGTTGACGCCTCTCAGGGAGTGGAGGCGCAGACGCTCGCGAACCTTTACGCAGCGATGGAGCACAATCTTGCCATAGTCCCGGTGATAAACAAGATCGACCTGCCCTCGGCCGATATCGAAAGGGTGAAGAATGAGATAGATCACGACCTTGGGCTCGACCCGGATGAGGCCGTACTCTGCTCGGCCAAGGAGGGAATAGGGATCGAGGACGTTCTCGAGGCGATAGTCAACCGCATCCCGCCCCCCTCGGGCAGCGCCGAGAAGCCGCTCTCGGCCCTCATTTTCGACGCCCGCTACGACTCGTTCCGAGGCACCATCGTCACCTGCCGCGTCTTCGACGGGAAGGTGGCGCCTGGCGACGTGATCAAGCTCATGTCTACGGGAGCCGCATACAAGGTCGAGGAGGCGGGCATCTTCCACCTTGCCAGGGAGCCGCGGCCGGAGCTTACCGCAGGGATGGTCGGTTATATTATCTCAGGGATAAAGACGGTGAGCGACACGAGGATAGGGGACACGATCACCCTCGACGCAAGCCCCGTCGAAGCGCCCCTTCCGGGGTTCAAGGAAGTAAAGCCCGTTGTCTTCTCATCGATCTACCCCGTAGCTTCCGACGACTACCAGTCGCTTCTGGAGGCGCTGGAAAAATACAAGCTCAACGACGCGTCTCTTACTTACCAGAAGGATTCCTCCGCTGCCCTGGGCCAGGGCTTCCGGTGCGGCTTTCTCGGGCTGCTCCACCTGGAGATAGTCCAGGAGAGACTGGAGCGGGAGTTCGACCAGTCCATCGTGATGACCATGCCGAGCGTGCAGTACCGCTTCTTTCTGACCGACGGGCAGGTCCTAGTTGTCGACAACCCCCAGTACTACCCGGACCCGGCTTCGATACAAAAGTGTGAGGAGCCCTTCATAAGAGCGAGCATCCTTATTCCCGACCGGTACGTCGGGTCGGTGATGAAGCTCTGCATGGAGCGGCGGGGCGTGAATTCGCACATGTCCTACCCCACGCCCGGCAGGGTGGAGATCACCTTCGACATGCCGCTGGCAGAGGTCGTCTTCGACTTCTACGACAGGCTCAAGAGCATTACCCAGGGCTACGGTTCTTTCGACTACGAGATCATCGATTACCGCGAGAGCGACCTGATCAAGCTCGACATCCTGGTGAACGGCGAGAAGGTCGATGCTCTTTCCGTGATCGTCCACAGGGAGCGCGCCAGGGAGCGAGCGGTCAAGATATGCGACAGGCTCGAAGAGGAGATACCGAGGCACCAGTTCAAGGTTGCAATCCAGGGGGCAATCGGCGGCAAGATCATCGCCCGCTCGACCGTCTCCTCCTTCAGGAAGGACGTGACGGCAAAATGTTACGGCGGCGACATCACCAGGAAGCGCAAGCTCCTCGAAAAGCAGAAGAAGGGCAAGAAGCGGATGAAGCAGGTGGGAGCCGTCATGATACCCCAGAGCGCCTTCATGGCGGCCTTGAGGACGAGCGATGAGGAGTAAGCCGGGCCCGTCGCTCCTGCCGGGTCTTTACGTCCATGTCCCCTTCTGCCGTAAAAAGTGCTTTTATTGCGATTTTTACTCGGTGACCGAAAAGGGCCTGGAGGAAGCGTGGCTGGCTTCCATAAGGCGGGAGATCGACTTTTACAAAGACCGCTTCGGCGGATTCAGCTCCCTGTACGTCGGAGGCGGCACGCCGACCTGTCTCGACGACGGAAAGCTCGCTGCGCTATTCGAGATCTTGGGCAGGCACCTGACCTTTCACGCCGACTGCGAGGTCACGATAGAGGCGAACCCCGACGACCTGGACGGGCCGCGGTGCCGGATGCTAAAGTCGCTCGGCTGCAACCGCCTGAGCCTCGGCGTCCAGTCTTTCGACGACGGAGAGCTTGCTTTGCTGGGGCGCAGGCACGACGCGAAGGGGGCCGCCGGCGCCGTCGAGGCGGCCATCGCAGCCGGGTTCTCGAACATCGGCCTGGACCTTATCTACTGTCTTCCCGGACAGACGGAAAGGAGCTGGCGCCTTACGCTGGAACGGGCCCTCTCCTTCAAGCCGGCCCATCTGTCCTGTTATCAACTAACGGTTGAAGGGCGGACGCCCCTTTCCCGGATGGTCTCGGGAGGCGGGCTGGTCCTGCCGGGGGAAAAAGAGGCGCGGAAATTCTTCCTCACGACCTCCCGCTTCCTGGAGTCGGCCGGCTTTATTCATTATGAGGTTTCCAATTTCGCCGCCTCCCGGGAGCGGCTATGCCGGCATAACGAGAAATACTGGCGCCGCGTTCCCTATCTTGGCCTTGGCCCCTCCGCCCATTCCTTCGACGGGCTCACACGGTGGTGGAACCACCGGTCCCTTCGCCGTTACCTTGCAGCGGCGGTCAGGGGGAAAAGGCCGGTCGCGGGGCACGAGACGCTTTCCGAGGAGCAGACAGAGCTGGAGATGCTCTATTTAGGACTGCGGACGAGGCGCGGGATAAAGCTGGCAGACCTTGGAGCCAGGGCCCTTCCCGCCCTTTCGGAGCTGAGGCGGGCGCGTCTGGTAAGGGTGCGGGGCGATAGGGTCGCTCCCTCCCGCCTGGGTTACCTGGTTGCCGATTCACTGCCGGCGTTGCTATGTTAAGAAAAGGAGGCTCCTGTGAAGGCGCACGTCGGCTGCTCCGGATGGAACTATAAACACTGGAAAGGTGTCTTTTACCCGAAAGAGCTGAAGCAGGCAGATTGGCTCTCTTTCTATTGCAGCCGCTTCGACACGCTGGAGCTGAATTTTACCTTCTACCGCCAGCCGAGCGATGCCACCTTCGAGAAATGGCACGGGGCGGCGCCTGACGGTTTTCTCTTCTCGGTAAAGATGTCGCGGTTCATTACCCATACCAGGCGGCTCAAAGTGGAGCGTGACTCGATTGAGCGCTTCTTCGGCGGCGTTTCAATCCTTTCCGACAAACTCGGGGTCGTCCTCATCCAGCTCCCCCCGACGCTGGCCTTCGACGCCGGTCTCCTTTCCACCTTCTTCTCGACCCTCGACCCCGGGCTCCGGTACAGCGTCGAGGCGAGGCACGAAAGCTTCGTCAGCGAAGCCTTTTTCTCCCTTTTGAGGCAGCGCAATATAGCGTGGTGCATCTCGGAGACGGCAGGGCGCTATCCTTACCGGGAGGCGGTGACAGCGGACTTCGTCTACGTGAGGCTCCACGGGAGGGAGAAACTGTATGCCTCGAGCTACCTGGACGACGAGCTCCGCGACTGGAAGGAGAAGATAAAGTCGTGGGGGAGGGAGACCTACGTTTACTTCGACAACGACTTCGAAGGCCACGCCCCTGCGAACGCGTCAACCCTCAGGGCGATGTTCGAAAAATAAGAGACCTTCCGGCTGCTCTCCTTGAGAAAGGAAGCAGCCGGTCATCCGGGCGTTCCGGTCACCTGGCGGGAGGCATTTGCACCTGGTGCTCGGGCACCCAGGTGCCGTTTACCCATTGGCCCGGCACGGTCACGATGTTTCCTTGAGCGGCCGCCTGATTTGCGCTCCCCTGCGCTCCCGCCGCTGCCGGATCGGGGTATCCGTACCCGGGGTCGGGGACCGCGTAGGCCGGGTCAGGGACGCCATAGGCCGGCGGCGGCGCTCCATACGCGGGCGGGGGATAATAGGGATAGTAAGGGGAATAGGGGTAGTAATACCCCGGGCCTACAATCACCCTGGGACCGTACCAGAACCCTCCGTAGTAGCGGCCGTGGAAACCCCCGTGAAACCCTCCACGACCTCCCCTTGCATGGCCCGTTATGGGCAGGGCCAAAAGAACCACCGCCATTATGATGCTTGCGAGAACGAGCATTAACCTTTTCATCTTTCTTGCTCCTTGAACATTTTTATCCCACTACCCGATGGAATTGTCAATAGCGGTTTTTTCCGCCGCCCCCAAGCCGTTGACAGGCCGTGGGCAATACTTATATTCAAAAATGTGGGGTCGGGAGAGGGGCCTCCGTCGGCTTTTCGGCGTCCGGTCTCCCTCCTTGTCCGTCCGCCCGGTGAAGGGGAATACCGGGCATTTTCTTTACGGGACCGAAAGAAGCGGGAATGCAGAAGACGGAGGGCCGGCGGCGATCGGTGCGTATCGACCCGGGGAGAGTCGCCGGCCCCCGTGGGCGATCAAAGGCGGGCGCAAAGCCGCGAAGGAGAAGGGGCCGATGAGAACGATTTTCGTACTGTTCGGCGAGTACCGGGAAGCGGTGACGGCCGTGGACGAGTTGATCCTGAGGGGCTTCGGCCCGGAAGAGATGAACGTTATCGTCCAAAGGGAAGCTTTGGAGAGCGAAAGTGAGGCCGGTCCCGAGAGAATTCGGGCTGACGGCGCCGGCAGGGCTGGAAAGGGGCGCCCGCGCGGTCTGGACTTTCTTCTGTCGGGCTGCGAGCCGGTGATTATACCGGGCATAGGCGCCGCATACGCGGCAGGCAAGGCTGCGGCCGCCGCCGTCGGAGCCACAGGGGGCGGGCAGACAGAGGGCCTGGCTCGCGGCCTGGCCGATATGGGCGTGCCGGGAGAGCTCGCCCAAACTTACGAAGGCGGGGTCGCGGGGGGTGGAACCCTATTTTGGGTGCGGGTGGCTGAAAAGCGCATGCCCGAGGCGTCGGCCCTTCTCTCGGCTACCCTGGAAGAGAAAGTTGCAAATTACGACTGAACTTACCGGAAGCGGCCGGCCCCTGAGGCAAGCCGGCCATGGGAACGGAAGATCCCGCCCGTCTCCCCCCTGATACCGCCCCGGAAGCCGGCCGCAATGGCCGGCCAGTTGGCCCGAGGCGAGCTTAGCGATCGAGCTTTCTCCTGAATCTGCTGCCGGTTACCGAGCCGGTGCCCAGGCCTTGTGCTCCGGGACCCATCTGCCGTTGACTTCCTGCCCCGGGACGGTGACCCATTGGCCCTGGCCTGTGGCTCCGGTGGAGGGTGCAGGCTCCGGAGCGGCAGGCGCCGGCCTGGAGACGTATGCCGGCGGAGGGGGAGGGGCAGCGTAGACGGGCGGGGGGTAAGCGTAGGCCGGCGCCGGATAAGTGTAGACGGGCGGCGGATAAGCGTAGGCGGGGGCAGGATAATAGTAGTAAGGCCTTGCTGCGACGCCTAAGGCTGTGCCGAGGGCGAGCCCGCCGACGAACCATCCGGCGCCCCAACCTCCATGTCCCCATGAAGAAGACGGAGAGGTCATGGCGACGGAGACGCCGACGAGCACAAGCAGGGCTATCAAGAGAAATCGTCTCATTTTCCTACCTCCTTGGGATGTCTAAAGTAAGTATACTACGGTAGCGGCGAAAAAGGTAGGCGCCTTTTCTCCCTAGAGCACAAAGTTCCAAATTACGCTCAAACATGGTATACAGTATGAAGGAAAGGTTCGGCTACTATTTCCATACAGGCCCGGTAGTGAAGCAGGCGCGTGAGATGGGTATGAAGACCCATATCATGGGCGAGGAAGGCGCCGACTCCCCCAAGTTTCCAGATCGTAAAGAACGGGAGGTTCCGCAACCTCGGCGTTGTGACCGACCCGGATCTCATAACGCCGGGCGAATAGCTGCGGAAAACAAAGGCAGGGGGCATCCGCCTCCTGCCTGAAAGGGAAAGAGAGGGAAGGACATGGGGCCGCTCGAGGAACTGCTGGGGGTGCTGGAAGAGAAGCTCGACAGAGCGCGCAGGATGATCGACGAGTACGACGAAAGTATGGATTACGCGAACTACTGCACCCTCCAGGGCTTTGCCGAGGGCCTCGCCTTGGCGATTGAGGAGATAAAGGAGAGGGTAGGGAAGACAGGACCAACCGGGGGCGAATGAAAGAGGCCGAAAGGGAAAACAAAAAAGGGTCCCTAGCGATCTCTATGGGGGAGAAAGGGGAGGCGCGACTCAGTTTTGGCGGCCGCCTGTGCCTCGGCGATCTTAAAGCGATGAAAGAGAGGGTGGACGCCCTTTTCGCCGCCGGGCCCAAGAGCCTCACCGTCGATCTTGGGGGACTGGAAAAAGCGGACAGCGCAGGGGGTCTCCTTCTCCTCGAGACGGAGGAGGAGGCCCGGAGGCGCTCCACACCCTTCGAGTTCCTCAATATGCCGCCGGGCGTCCGGGGTATAATCGACCTTCTCGACCGGAAAGCCATTAAGGCAAGAGCTGAGGTAAGGCCCGCCAGGTCCGAGGGCTTCTTCCAGGCGGTGGGGGTGACGAGCCTCGGTTTTTTCGACGATATAGGCCAGTCCCTCACCTTCGGGGGGACCCTCCTTTCCGAGATCGTGCTTTCCATCATGCACCCTTCCTCCGTGAGATGGAAGGACGTGATAGTCTACATGAAAAAGGTGGGGGTCGACGGTATTCCCATATTGGCCCTCATCAGTTTCCTGATGGGCCTGATCATCGCCTTCATGTCTTCGCTGCAGCTCAAACAATTCGGGGCGAACATGTACGTTGCCTCCCTGGTGGCCATAGCCATGGTAAGGGAGCTGGGGCCGATCATCACGGCCATACTGGTGGCCGGCAGGTCCGGTTCCGCCTTCGCCGCCGAGATAGGGACGATGGTGGTGAACGAAGAGGTGGACGCCCTGACGACCATGGGCTTCAACCCCATCAGGTTCCTCGCGGTCCCCAAGGTTTTTGCCGCCGTCCTCACGGTGCCCCTCCTCACGTTCTTTTCCGACCTTTTTGCCATCCTAGGCGGCATGACAGTCGGCATACTGGGCCTCGACCTCACCTTCCACACCTATACCGAGCTTACCTCATGGGCGCTTACCGTGACCGACTTGATGAACGGCGTGATCAAGTCTATCGTATTTGCTATCCTCATTGCCGGGATCGGATGCCAGAGGGGGTTCAGCGTCCGGGGAGGGGCCCAGGCAGTGGGCAATGCCACTACTTCGGCAGTCGTATCCGGCCTCTTCCTCATCATCGTGGCCGACTCGACCTTTGCCGTTATCTTCAACTACGTGAGTTGGTGAAGCATGGACGAAAGGGCGGAGCGGGTGATAATGGTGGAGGGCCTTTCCGTCCGGTACGATGATGAGGTCATCCTGGACGACGTGAGCTTCGAGGTGCGCCGGGGCGAGATCGTAATCATCGCCGGGGCGAGCGGCTCGGGCAAATCGACGCTGCTCAGACACATGATAGGCCTTGCCAGACCGTATTCGGGCAGGGTGCTGATAGACGGCATCGATATAACGAGCGCCTCCGAGGCGGAACTGAGGGAAGTCAGGAAGGGCATAGGAATGCTCTTTCAGTCGAGCGGCCTTCTCGGTTCTATGACGCTGGCTGAGAATATCGACCTGCCCCTGTCCGAGTTCACGGATCTTCCTGTACCGATCCGCGAGACTATAGTGCGGGTAAAGCTCGCCATGGTAGGACTCTCGGGCTATGAGGGCCATCTGCCCAGCGAGCTTTCGGGCGGGATGAGGAAAAGGGCGGGGATAGCGAGGGCGATGGCCCTCGATCCGGACATGCTCTTTCTGGATGAGCCCTTCGCCGGCCTCGACCCCGTTACCTCGGCCGGCCTCGAGCTCCTCGTGAAAAGGATAAACCAGGGCATGGGGACTACCATGGTTATCGTAAGCCACGAGCTTGAGGCCATCTTCCGCCTGGCTCAAAGAATGGTGATGCTGGACAAAGGCAAAAAAGGTATAATTGCTGAAGGCGATCCGAAGGTTCTGAAGGAGAATCCGCCGAGCCCGCAGGTGAGGCATTTTTTTAACCGTGAGATCGAAGAAAAGAACGAAGGGGAGGATCACGGGGTTTAGATGGGGCAGCGAAGGCTATATTTTCTTGTAGGGCTGTTCGTCACCATCGGCGTGCTCCTGGGGGCGGCGGCCGTCATATGGCTGGGCGCCTCCAAGTATTTTCAGAAAGGGTTGATGTACGCGACGTACTTTGACGAGTCGGTCCAGGGGCTTCAGGCGGATTCGATAGTCAAGTTCAGGGGTGTCGATATCGGGACCGTCCGAAAGATAGGGGTTGCGCCGGACCAGCGGCTCGTCGAGGTCGTCATGAAGTTAGACGTGAAGGATTTCAACGTGAGCGGGGTGGTGGCGAAGCTTACGATGGCCGGCATAACAGGCATAGTTTACGTGGAGCTGGACCGGAAGAAGCCCGGCGAGCCGAGTCTGACGCCGACCGCCTTTCGGCCGCCATATCCGGTCATACCCTCAGCCCCTTCGGACATAAAGCAGATCGAAAGCGCCATCAACGAAGTGATGAAGCGCATAAGCGCGGTCGATTTCACCGCACTATCGAACCAGATTATGAGGGCTGCCGGGTCGATCGACAGTCTCGTGAACAGTAAAGAGACGAGGCGCATCGTGGTGAACGCGGACGCAGCATCGAGCAGGCTCGCGGCTGCAGCAGAGAAGATAGACAACTTCCTTGCCGGCGGATCGGCGCAAGGGGTCGTCGCGAGCGCCAGAGAGGCCGTCGACGAGGCCAGGTCAGTGATAGCCCAGGTGCGGGCCGAAGTGAAGCGGGCGAACGTGGGAGAGACGACGGCCAGGGTCGACCGGCTCGTGGAAGGCGCCTCCGGAAGGGTGGAATCCGCCCTTGCGGAAGTGGAGCTTACCGCCGAGACCCTCCGCCGGACCGCAGAGTCCGTCGAAGACCTTGCCGACCGGCTTAGAGCCGACCCTTCGGCTTTAATCTTCAGCCGCCCTCCCAAAGGAGAATAGTTACCCATGAAGGCCGCCATCACATCCGTCCTCGTATCCCTGGCTTTTCTCTTTCTTCTCGCCGGCTGTTTTCCCGGGAACAGGGCCCCCTATAAAATCGACTTTTACACGCTCGACTATCCGCCTCCCGTCTTGAGGGGTGCCCCCCTCGACCAGGTGGTGAGGATGAACAGGTTCTCCGTCGCGCAGGTTTACAACAGCACGGCCATGGTCTACAAGCCGGAAGAGTACAAGCTGGCCGTTTACCAATACCACAAATGGAGGGTAACCCCCGGGGATCTGGTAACCGACTACCTTGCCCGCGATTTCCGGTCTTCGGGCTTCTTCAAGGCTGTGTTTACCGGTCGGCAGCGGGAAGGCGCGCGGTTCGAGGTCGAAGGAGCGGTCGAAGAATTCCTCGAATCCAGGGAGGCTGACGGATGGAAGGCTGTCCTCGCCCTCGAAGTGGCCCTTCTCGACCGGAGCGAGCCTTCCGTCGACGCAAGGGTCGTCTTTCAGAGGCGGTACAAGGCTGAAGAACCTCTTGCGGATCAGGCGCCGGCCGCCTTTGCCAGGGGCATGAGCGCATGCCTTGCACGGGTTTCCTCGGAAGTGATCGGCGGTGTTGCAGCGGCAATCGCCGAGCGGTCTCCCGGACCCTCGCGATAGGAGGTGCCTGCGACAAAAGCCACTGCCGTTGGGGGCCTTTGAGGCTTTAAATTTTTCCTTGACGTCCCGCGGGTATTCATATAATGATATAATGTTCAACGGTCTCTGGCACATAGCCGCATCGACAAGGGTTTGAAGGGGAAGGCGAACCTTTCCCCGCACCTATTTCGGCGACGGGAGGAGAGATATGAACGCAGTGCTAGTTCTTGTATTGGGTTTCATCGTCTTCTTCATCGGTTATCGCTGGTACGCCCGTTACATCGATAAGAACGTGATGAAGGCGGACGCGAAGAAGGCGACCCCCGCCAAGATGTACATGGACGGGGTGGAGTTCATGCCGACGAGCAAGAACGTGCTCTTCGGCTACCAGTTCAAGTCGATCGCCGGAGCCGCGCCGATCATCGGTCCCATCATTGCCATCCAGTGGGGCTGGCTGCCGGCTCTGCTATGGATACTGGGCGGCGCCCTGTTCATCGGCTGGGTCCAGGACTATTCGAGCGCCATGATTTCCATGCGCAACGAGGGGGCTTCCTTCGGCGCCCTGAGCCATCGACTCATCTCGCCTAGGGCGAGGATAATCCTGCTCTCCTTCATCTACTTTTACCTGCTCCTGATTGCGGGGGCCTTCGGCAACGTCGTAGTAAGCACGGCCGTCTCCCTGAAGGCAGCGCCCATGGCGTGGCTTTTCCTGACGATCGGAGGGGTCATCGCCGGACAGATGATTTACAGGTGGAAGAAGGACATCATCCTCACGACTGTGGTTTGCGTGATCATAGCCCTCATCGGCATCTTTCTGGGCACCGTGGCGCCTTCTGACAAGGTCATCGGCGCCGGCCTTGCGAACAGCAGGCTTCTCTGGGCGCTCGCCGCCTGTGTCTTCTGCTACTTCGCAGCCGTACTGCCGATCTGGAGATTCGCGCTGCCCATCAACTACGTGGCATCGTACATCGTTTTCCTGGGGCTTTTCTTCGGCATGATAGGCGTTTTCATTCTCCATCCCAATTTTACCCTTCCCGCCGTCTCGTCCTTCACGATAGCGATCGGCCCCGTCTGGCCGATCATGTTCGTCACCATAGCGTGCGGCGCGATCTCCGGGTGGCACAGCATAGTATCGAGCTCGGGCACGGCGCGCCAGCTGGAGCACGAGACGGATGCGCGCCCGGTAGGTGCGGGCGTGATGTTCGTAGAGATGATGCTCGCCCTCTTTGCTCTCGTCATAGCCGGCACGATCTACGCCTCGGGTGCGGAATACAAGGCTGCGGCGGCCCTTGGCCCGGGCCTTATATTTGCGACGGGCGTTTCCAAGTTCCTGGGTGTCCTCGGCATGCCCGCTGCCCTGGGCAAATCGTACGGAAGCGTAATGATGGTGGTCCTTGCCATTACCATCATGCAGCTCGTAATCCGCTTCATGAGGGTCGCGACGTCGGAGCTCCTGAGCGACGTGAGCTCGGTCTTCAGGAACCCCCATATAGGCACATTCATCGCGGGAATACTGACCCTCGTCCTCATCATGACCGGGTGGTGGCAGTACCTCTGGATACTCTTCGGCGGCGCCAACCAGCTCATGGCTTCCCTTGCGCTCATGCTGGTTACGGCTTGGCTCATGTCTGAGGGCAAGCCGTACGCTTGGTCCTTCTATCCGATGATCTTCATGTTCGTGACGACTATAGCCGCCCTTTGCTATACGTCTTACTCCCTCCTTTGGAAAGTCGCATCGGGCGTCGTGAAGGGCGAGGCGGTCGTCGGCAATACGCTGATGGGTCTCGTGGGTTTCTTCCTTGTTCTCGCTGCCCTCGCTCTCGGCGTGGAAGGTGTCAAGGCCTTCGGCAGGTACCGGGCCGCCAGGGGAGGACTGAAGGAGAAGCCGGCACAGGCGTAAAGGTTGTTTTGCCCCCCTTAGGGGCTTATGGACAAAGGAGGCTTCAGCCATGGGCGAAGGTGGTAAGAAAGGCGGTATATTCGGGGCGATAAAGGAGTTTGTGTACGGCGTGGCCGCCCACGATTCCGCGCGGTTTGCACTCAAGACAAGGGCGAGTATGGAGCACCTCTTCATTCTCATAACCATGGGCGATATGCTCGGCGTGCCCATCCTCCCGCCCTACTACTCCCTGAGGCTGCTGCCGTACGTGGTCCCCCAGATTGCAACCTGGAAAAGGAGAATGTTGAGGGAGAAGGACCTGACAGACGGTCTGGCATAAGTTTAAGGCAGTGTTGAGTGTTGAGTGAAAAGAATCTTTTAACTCAACACTAAAAACTTAAAACTCAACACCGCATTTTTGGAGGTGCGCCATTTCTCTTGTAAAGATATTCGAACAGTATCCTAACAGGCGGTACATCATGTTCGGCGGGAAAGGGGGGCTCGGAAAGACGACCTTCTCAGCCGCAACCGCGTATTACCTGGCGAAACAGGGTAAGCGGGTCCTCGTTTTTTCGGTGGACCCCCAGGCCTCGTTGAGCGACATTTTCCAGAGGGACATTTTCGGCAAGGGTCCGACGGAGATCATACCCAACCTCTATGCTCAGGAAATCGACGCGGACAGGAGGATCAAGGAATACCAGCAGGAAATACGGCAGAAGATCATCGATATGTACGGTATGGACCAGATCCCCGAGGAGATAGAAAGCTACATCCAGGCGGCTGCCGCAGAGCCAGCCATGGAAGAGAGCGCCATTTTCGACGAGGTCGTCGATATCGTCGTCAAGGGCAATTACGATTACTATATCTACGACCTTGTGCCCCTCGGCCACGCTCTCTATTACCTGAGCATGGCTTCCGTGTACGACGCGTGGATCGGCAAGATCACCGGACTGCGCGAGCAGATGCGGGAGTACGACCAGGTGGCGGCCGTCATGCGCCGCGAGAAGGAATTGGACGAGGACGCGATACTGAACGAGCTGCTCTACATCAAGGACCGGATCAACAAATCCTCCAGGATCCTCACCGACAAGGAGAAGACCGCCTTTTTCTTCGTCATAACCGCCGAGCAGATGGTGATCAACGACACGGTAAAGGCCGGCCAGCTCTTTGCGAAGTTCGATGTCCCTTTAAGCGGCTACATCATCAACCGGGTGCTCTCCGATTCGCTGAAGGAACAGGACATCCCGGAATACCTGAAGAACAGGCTCATCATGCAGGACCACTACCTGGGCGTTATCAACGACACGTTCAAGGGAGAGATCCTGGCATCGGTTCCGGAGATGGAGAGGGACGTGACCGGCCTGCCCATGATAGAAAAGCTTGCATCGGTCATGTTCCAAGGGTAGGGGAGGGGAGGAAAAGATGGACACGCTCGGCATACATAACAGCATAACGGTGAGCATGAGGAAGTTTATGGAGGACAACCCCCGGTTGAAGTACATCTTTTTCGGGGGGAAGGGCGGCGTGGGAAAGACCGTCATGGCGGGGGCCGCTGCCCTGTGGTCGGCAAAAGGCGGCAAGAGGACGCTTCTCGCCTCTACGAACCCGGTCCATAGCCTTTCGAACCTTTTCGGCGAGGATGTCTTCGGGAAGCCGGTCGTCGTGTGCAATGAAGACCGGTGCTTTGCCTTCGAGATCGATACGCGGGACACGATAGAGCGGTCCAAGCAGGAGATACGGGAAAAAATAAACTGGTTTCTCAAGTTCGCGGATATCACGACGAAGGCCGAAGATTTCATAGAGTCGGCCACAATGAACCCGGCCTTCGAGGAGTCGGCGATGTTCGAGAACATGATGGACATCATCTTCAAGGACGAGTACGATTTCTATGTCTTCGACACTGCCCCGACCGCCAACGCGCGCAGACTCCTCGGCATGTCCAAGGTGTACTCGCTCTGGGTGGAAAAGATGCTGAAGAGCAGGGAGGAGGCGAAGTCTCTCCGTGAGGTGCTCTCCTTTACGAAAAAGAAGGAAAAGGACCCCCTCATGGACTACCTGCTCGGTTTCAAGGACAGGATGGCGAACGCTCAGAACCTCCTCACCGATAAGGCGCTTACCGCCTTCTTCTTCGTGACCCTCCCGGAGAGCCTGCCCATAGCGGTGATCACACGCTTCATAAACTGGTTCTACGAGTTCGGCATACCCGTCGGAGGCGTTGTCGTCAACGGCTTGATTCAGAAGGACCAGGTGAGCGCCAATACGGTCGAGTTCGTGAGGAACAGGATAGCCATGCAGGAAGAGCACATGGCGGAGATCTGGAACATCTTCGGCGACAAGGTGAGGGCGATCACCCCCCTCTTCGAGACGGAGATCAAGGGGACGGCGATGCTGGAGCGGACCAGCAAATACCTGTTCGCCTAGCGCCTGGCGTTCATCTGCGGCCGGCTTCGGGCACCCCTTTGCGTGTCGCGCCTTTGCCGTGTCTGCCGGTGGCGCGCGAACCTCTGGCGCCGCTTTTCCCCCGGAACGCCGCAAGGCCTCGTCCAACCGGTCGGCTTCGCCCCATCGTCAAAGAGGGTCCAAACCGTCAACTTTCGTTCACTTTCGTAAACCCCCCTCCCGTTAAAAGAAGGAAGGACAAGGGAATCTTAGGATAATTTTCAATACCGCTTAAGGCTCCTGCAGCAAGTTCCGATAAACATATTGATTGAGTCGGCGTGCCGCATGGACGCGGGCCGGCAAAAACCGCCTGCAGGTCATGATACGAAGCGGGACGCTGATCGGAGATATTGGGCTTTATTGGGCTTCTTCAAATTATACCGAAGGAGGGCAAATGGGCTCCAGGATCAATACCGAGGAATCGAATGAAATTCTCAGGATTTTGATGAAGGCACTTTTCGAAGCGAGAGACGTCAACAAGAATTCCGATCCAGAAACAGGGAAAGTGATCGCCAAACTGTTAAAGCAGATTGAAGATAAATTGACCTATTTCTTCCGGGAAAACGTCGACAGGAGGGCCGTCCCGAGAGATCAGCCGATATTGTCGGATATGGCCGGCTATTATAAGATAAGCTCCTCTTTTTATTGATCCCCTCATCGCCTTTCCCCCGCGTCTATCTGACGGCCGATGCAGTGGACGGCATGACGCGGAAGAGGTAAAGAGGAAGGGAACGGCCCTTCCCGAGATATCTAAAGGACCCTACTACGGGCGGCAGGCCCGACCGATTGTCCGACCGCTTTGCCTCCTTCAGGTGAGGCCTGCCGCTCATCACTACAGAGGGTCGGTCCGTCTCGTCTTATTGAGGGAGGTGGCCGGCCGGCCGCCCCCGGGTGTTTTCAGGAGCGCGAAGTGGAGAAGGTTCTTCTCGGGGTCCGCCATCTCGACCCCGACCCTTACGTGATCGCCTATGCGAAAGACCCTGTGGGTCTTCCTGCCTACCAGGCGGAACCTCTGCTCTTCGAAAGTGTAGTAGTCGTCATACAGGCTGGAAAGAAGTACGAGCCCCTCCACGAACACGTCGAAAAGCTCGACGAAGAATCCGAATGACGTTATGTGTGAGATAATGCCTTCGTATTCCCGGCCGACCTTTTCTTTCATGAATAGCACCTTTACGCGGTCTTCCGTCTCCCTTTCCGCCTCCATTGCAGCCCGCTCCCTTTCGGAAAGATGGATAGCCATCCTCTCGAGGTCCTCTTCTCCGTACGGTGCCTTCCCCTTGCCCCCGTCGCCGATGATTGCCTTGAGGATACGATGGCAGACAAGGTCGGGGTAGCGGCGGATGGGAGAGGTGAAGTGGCTGTACAGGTCGAGGGCCAGGCCGAAGTGGCCCTTGTTGAGGGCCGAATATCTTGCCTGCTTCATCGATTTCAAAAGGATGCGGCTGATCAGGAACTCGTGCTCCTTCTCCCTGGCGTCCCTCAATATGGACTGGAGGGGAAGCCTGCCCCTCGAATCTGTCTTGCAGCCGATGCCGAGGGTCCGCAAGAGCCGCTCGAAATCGGCCAGCTTTTCCCGTTCGGGATGCTCGTGGACGCGGTAGATTAGGGGGACCTTCTGCTCCGTTATGAAACGGGCGACGGCCTCGTTGGCCGCTATCATAAACTCCTCTATGATGCTCTGAGAGAACAGGCGCTCCGACCTGAGTATGGTTTTTATCCCCCCCTCCATGTCAAGGACCAGGTCCGGCTCGGGCAGGTCGAAATCAAGGTTCCCCCGGTCCTCGCGCCGTCCCTTCAAAATGTGCGCCAGTTCGCCCATGTCTTCGAGCCGGCGCAGAAGAGGCCCGAGGGCGCGCCGGGCCTTCGCCTCTTTTTTCACCAGTCCGTCCTCTACCTGGTGGTACGTAAGCCTCCGGCTGCTCCTTATGACGGACCTGTCGAAAGAGGCCTGAAGGAGGTTGCCCGCTCGATCGTACCTGAGCCTGACGGTGACTGTCAGTCTTTCCTCTTCAGGGTTGAGGCTGCAAACGATGTTCGAAAGCTTCCTGGGCAGCATGGGGATGACGGCGCCGGGAAAGTAGACGCTGGTGCCCCTCGCAAAGGCCTCCCTGTCCGCGGCCGAATCACGGCGCACATAATGGGAGACATCGGCTATGGATACATAGAGGACAAAACCCTTCCCCGTCTTTTCGACGCAAACGGCGTCGTCGAAATCGCGGGCGAATTCTCCGTCTATAGTTACGTGATCGAGTGCCCTCAGGTCCACCCTGCCCCCGGTGGAAATGTCGAGCCCCATCTGCTTTGTCTCGTTCTCGACGGTTCTCGGGAACCGGCCGGAAAGGCCCTGCTTGTAAGTGACGAACTGGGTGATCTTTCCGATGCTGTCGAGGTTCCTGAAGAGCTTGAGTATGCTGCATTCCGGGTCGCCCCCGTCGGCAAACCTCGTCACCTTCGCGGCTACCAAGTCCCCGTCGCGAAGCTCGCCTGTCTTCTTGCCCGGCTCCACTATAAAGTGGGCGGATATCCTCTCGTCATCCGGGACCAGGAAGAAAAGCGTCTTGTGCTGCCGCAGAAAGCCGGTTATGTTTTTTGTCTTCCTCTCCGTCACCTTCACGATTCGGCCTTCCCGCCTGCGCTGCCTCACGTGCTCGATCCGCACCACCACCTTGTCCCCGTGGATTGCGTCCTTTATAAAGCGGGCAGGGACAAATACGTCGCCCCCTTCGCCCCTGTCGGGGACGACGAAGCCGTTTCCGCTCCTGGTGCACCAGAGGGTGCCCAGAAGGAGGTTCATTTCGTCGGGGATTCCGAAACGGTCGTTCTTGAGCCTGATGAGAGACCCCGCCCTGACCATATCCCGGAGCAGCTTTTTCAGCTCGTTCTTGCGCTCTTTCCATAAAGCGACCATTTTTTTCAGGTCGTTCATGGACAGGGGGCGCTTGGCCCTCTCGAAGAGTTCGAGGAGCCCTTTCTCGGTGAGGCTGTCTGCCGGTTCTTTTTTCATTTATCCTCAGTGCAAGGATACAACCGGCGGGCGAAAATTGCAACGGTCGTGCGCTCTCCCGGAGGGAGACGGCGGAAGAGCGCCCTTCCCATGCGTTAAAGCGCCTGCTCCATCCGCTGGAGCGCCTCTTCCAGAGTGTCCCTCGGGCAGCCGAAGTTGAGCCTTACAAACCCTTCGCCGCCTTTGCCGAATTCAATGCCGTCGTTGAGGGCCACCTTCGCCTGCTTGAGGAAATATCTGAACGGGTTTCCCGGTATGCCCGCCTCCCTGCAATCGAGCCAGGCAAGGTACGTCGCCTCCATGGGCGTCATCCTTATGCCGGGGAGCCTTTCTTGCACGAATTTCGCGAGGAAGTCCCTGTTGCCTTTAAGGTAGGAGAGGACCTGGTCGAGCCACTCCTGCCCTTGCGTGTAGCCCGCCAGCGCCGCTACAAGGCCCATAATGTTGACATGGGGGATAAGGTGCCTGCTGCCCTTTGTCCATATATCGCGGAGAGCGGGGTCTTCGATAACGGCGAAGGCGCACCCGAGGCCCGCCAGATTGAAGGTCTTGCTCGGGGCCATCAGGGTGATGGTGCGACGGGCCACCTCCCTGTCCAGGCTTGCGATAGGTATGTGGCGATGGCCGGGGTAGAGGAGGTCGCAATGGACCTCGTCCGAACAGATGATCATATCGCGGGAGAGGCAGATTTCGGCAAGGGTCTCCAGCTCGCTCCGCCCATATACGCGGCCGACGGGGTTATGGGGGTTGCAGAGGAGAAAGACTCGCGTGCGGTCCGTGATCGACTCTCGCAGGGCGGCGAAGTCGATCTCGTAGGGTCCTCCTCTTTGCACGAGGGGCGGATCGGCGAGGAACCTGCCGTGGGCCAGGGCGTCCATAAAATGGGGATAGACGGGCGGCTGGATGAGAACCCCCTCCCCCGGCTCCGTGTAAAGTCGGAAAGCGAGGTTTAGGCCGGTCACGACGGCGGGCAGAAAGACCACGTCCTGCTCTTCGATTTCCCAATCGTAGAGCCTTTTCAAACGGTCCACGACGACGGCGGCCAACTGTCCGGGCTGCTCCACGTAACCGAACACACCCTCGTCCACCCTACGGTGCAGGGCCTCTACGATGGGGTCCGCGGAAGGGAAGTCCATGTCGGCGATCCATAGAGGGATGACCTCGCTCCCGTATCTCAGCCACTTGAGGCTGTCGGAGCTTGCCCGAGCCGTATGTCGGTCGAAATCGTATTCCATTGTGACAGGCACCGATTATGGCCTTATTATGACCCCGTACTTTGCTATTATTATATTACATCGAGCCTGCCGGGGACGGCAAAAATCTTTCTTCTTGCGGTTATTGCGATTCCTTCTGCATCGATACCTCCCGGCGAATGCGGAGCTTTCCGGTCACTTCGTCCGGTTTCGAGAATAATCTGGAAAAAGGGCCGACGTTGTATTATAAGAGGGTGATGAAAATAGCGCTGGCAGACCTTACTTACCTTTCGAACGATGATGCCGCCCAGACGGTCCCGCTCAACGTCGCATATCTTGCTGCTTACTTGCGGCAGGAGGCGGACGCGCCGGAGATAGAGATATTCAAAGACCCTCTGCGGCTGTACAACGCGGTCTCGGCCGACCCCCGCTCCTACGGCTGCCTGGCCCTGTCGAACTATGCCTGGAACTTCAACCTCAACAGGAACTTGATGGAGATGGTGAGGTCGAAAAACCCCGCCATCATAGCCGTTATGGGCGGCCCTAACATCGACGCCTCCTCGGAGGAAGGCGTCGAGAGCCTCTTCGACGCGTTCCCCGGCCTCGATTTCTATGTAGTCGGCGAGGGGGAGCAGAGGTTCGCTGCCCTCGCAAGGGCAGTCATGGAGAGCCGGACGAACGTGCGGCGAGTGTGGGAGCGAGTACCGGAGACTATAGTCGGCTTCGACAGGAGAAAGAGAACCGTCCTGAGGGGCCGGGGGCCGGACACGGGCCACTGCGACTGCAAGGCCCTGCCGTCGCCTTACCTGAGCGGCGCGCTCGATGCGTTCCTGGACGATCCCCGTTTCGTGCCGATCATAGAGACGAGCAGGGGGTGTCCTTATTCTTGCGCCTTTTGCTGCTGGGGCAGCTCGACCAACTCAAGGGTAAGGCCCTTCAGGACCGAGACGGTGCTGGCCGAGCTGGAGTATATATCGGCCAGGACGAAAAATCCGATGAAATCCTTATATATTGCGGACAGCAATTTCGGAATCCTGAAACGGGACATAGAGATCGCCCGCAAGCTCAAGGAAATCAATGGAGCGACCGGGTCGTTCCGGAACATCTGCATCTATTTCAACAAGAATACGGACGAGGACATAGTAGCGATCGCCGGGATACTGAAGGACCTCACGGACGTGACCATGTCGAAGCAGACGCTCAACCCCGGGGTCCTGAAGATAATAGGGAGAAAGAACATCCCGGAGGGGGAGTACGGCCGCTTTTATTCGAGGCTCAGGGGCATGGGCGTGAGCACCTACTGCGAGCTGATCTACGGACTTCCGGGCGAGTCGTTGGAGAGCTTCCTAGACGGGCTCGAAAGGGCCTACGAGGAGAACATCAGGATATCCGTCTACCCCCTTCTTCTCATCACCGGGACAAGGATCGCCTCAAAGGGCTTCAGGGAAAGATACCGAATCAGGTCGGCCTTCAGGGTGATGCCGAGATATACGGGAACCTACGGGGAGATCGGCTCGGCAGAGTATGAAGAAGTCATCGTGTCCCACTCGAAGTTCAGCCGGGCCGACCTCGCCAGGGTCCGCCTCGTCCTTTTCTTTCATTACCTCTTTTCCGAGCCGGTTTTCGGGGACTTGGTGCTTTTCATGAGGGGAGAGGGGCTCAATGTTGCCGCCTTCATGAGGTTCCTCGCGGATGATCGTGCCGACCGGCCTGCCGGCCTCGAAGCCCTTCTGCGATCTCTGGAGCGCGCCTCGGCGGAAGAGCTGGTCGCAAAAGAGGCCGTCAAATTCCGATTTACGAGGGCAGAGGTGAATGAGATAAGGGAAAAGAGCGTCGATCAGAACGTCTTTCATTTCTGCAAGCTCTTGTCATCGAAAGGGCGACTCGAGAGCTTCAAAGGGTATCTTTCCGGCGCACTCGAGAGATTCTGCGCGTCCCGCTCCCCCGACGCCGACAGGGAGGGCATGGGCGACGTCATCGAGATGTGCTTCGACAGGTTGCCCGATTTCCCCCATGTAGAGACAGGAAAAAGGGTTCGCTACCCTTATGATCTTGAGTCGTGGATGAGAAAGGGCGGAAATCTGTCCGGCTTCAGGACCGGAAAGAAACTGGAGTACGCCCTCGAGCTGGACGAAGGGCGGTTATCGGTCTTCAAGAGCCTTTACGAGGAGTCGGGGGATGCCGGGCTCAGCCTCTACCGGGCCCGCATGACGTTCCGCGTGTCGGAACCCTCGGGCGTCTATACCTACGGGCGTACCCCGGTAGGCTGAGCCGCGGAAGAAAATAATTTCAAAAAAACCGTGGAACTTTTTTCACCTTACCGGCCACGAAGTAACGTAGAGGAGGTGGCCCGGCAGGCGGGGCGTTTCGTCTGGAAGAAATCGCTTGACAGCCGGCTTCCGACTAAGGCAATCTGTACCGGCATAGCATTAAACCATTAAACAAGGAGGTGCGCAGTGATTACATCCAAAAGTCTTGCAAGAGTTAAACCAGGTCTTGATGACAGGGACGTCGCCCTCAACGAATTCCTGAAACGCTCCTACAACTACAAAACCCAGATGAGGAACGTCGCCCCCAACGGCGAGGAGAGCGAGCTTTATCCCACTTCGACCCGTTTCGACGGCGACAGGACGTAGGGCGGCAAGAGCGTTCGCTAGCCGACACTAGAAGGCCGGGGGGTCCTTGCGGGCAGCGCGCCTGCCCGCGGCCCTCCGTGTCCGGGGCAAATCAGACGTTGAAGCAAGGATCTGCCATCGTTGGCCGCCGGCCTTCGGCTGGGCAATATAAAAAGGCAAGGTCCTGAAAGGATTCTTTTTACCCTGCCTGGCGGAATCACCTTCCTCTATACAAATTCGTACGACGGCACGTCCGATCTGGTCGTCAGAGAGCTCGGTCCCGAGAACGTCTTCCGATTCAACTTCGACCTTTGGAGCGACTACGAGCTGAGCATAGAACCCGGCGGCTTCGAGCTGCGGGACCCCTCTGGAAGGACACTGCGGCCCGAAGACGTGGCCAAGGTGTACTGGCGCAAGCCGATCCAGGTGCGCGAGCTTTTCCCCGAAAAAGCCCTTTCCGCAGACCGGATCTATGCCGAGGAAGAGCTTTGGTACGCAGTGAGGGATGTGGTCAACCTCCTGTGGCAGGAGGGCAAGGTCGTCCTCGTCGAGCCCTTCGCCGAAAACCGGATCGGCAAGTTCGTCCAGATGCGCGTCGCCGAGGACCTCTTCGAAGTCCCGCCGTGGAGGTTCCTCAGGGGGTCGCCGCAGCGCCTCGCCGCCGGAAAGCAATCCGTCGTCAAAAGCCTTACCCTTGGCCGGGTGGCCGAGCGGTCCGTCATTTACGCGACGAAGGTCCGCGAGGAAGAGCTGGACCCGAGGGAGCCGTGGTTCCTGCAGGACTATGTAGAGGCGGAGGCGGACGTAACGGTCGTCTTCGTCCGGGGGCAGCTATTTCCCTTCGAGCTCAAGCGGGACTTCACGGACCTCTCCGTCGACTGGCGCGTCGTATCCCTCGAGCCCCGGTTCTCGAACTGGGTTCATTTCAGCCTGCCCGCGCCGCTGGAGGCGGCCATTCGGGCGTACATGGGACGCCTTTCCCTCGATTACGGCCGTTTGGACCTGCTTCGGCGGCCCTCCGGGGAGTACGTCTTCCTCGAAGTGAACCCCCACGGAGAGTGGGGCTGGCTCGACCCAAAGGGCCGGATCGGCGTCCTCAAGGCCATAATCGAGGAGGTCTCGCCCCGGACCCCTATCCACCCCCTCCCCGTAACGCCTGCTTTCTCCATGCGAGCATAAAATCGACGGCCCTCTGGCGCCGCTCGAAATGGCCGGACCTCCTCCAAAGGGCGGCCTCGTCGGCCGAGCCCAGGTCCTCGACGGATGCGACGTCAACCGCGAAGTGGCGTCCGGGAGAGGCCATGCTGAAGATGATGTCGTCCTCTCTTATGTCGGGCGGCAGGGCGCCGAAGGGCTCGAAGGCGTGATGGAGGAGGCGGCGGTGGAACAGCATGGCCCTGCCCAGGACGATGTCGCACTCACCGTAGACGTCATCGGCCGAGTAGAGGCCGTCTACGATGTCGCGGCCGACGATGCCGTAGATGCGGGATGTATCGGCCAGGTAGGCTGCGTGGACACTCTCTATCTGGCCGCCCGTAAGGAGAAGGTCGTCGTCCTGGAACCAGATCGTGTCGTGGGAGGCCAGCGGCGCCATACAGTACCGGGGGAAGCAGAGGAAGTTCCGGGGGCTGTTTATCACCGTCGCTCCGGGGAGATCGAGCCTGACCTCCGGGTTGTTGTTCCAGACCATGATCTCATCTATATGCCTCGATCCTGCAAGCTCTGCCACGATGCGGGGCAGGTTCCGGGGTCTCTGCCAGGACAGAAGGATCGCCGTAATCCGCCCCCAGGCTTCCGAATACGGACGGTCAGCCATCCTCTCCCCTTATGAGGCGCGCAAGGACTTTAAGGTAGCGCCCGTTCTCTTCTTCGAGCGATACGGGGAGCTGCATGAAGCCGTTCCAGAAGACCTCGGGCAGGAAGATTCCGTTCTGCAAGAGGGCGTCGTAGATGCGGGCAGGTTCGGCAGGTATCTCGGCCATGACGAAGTTGGCCTCGCTCGAAAGGGCGAAGACGCCCATTTCGGAAAGGGCCTTGCAGATCCGGCCGCGGCCGCGCCTTGCTGCGAGGCGTGTGCGCCCGGCGTGGGAGGCGTCGGTAAGGGCGGCTACCGCCGCTGCCTCGGAAGCGCCCGATATCGAAAAGGGGAGCGCCAGGCGGGCGATGAGACGGGTCATCGCGGGCGTGCTGTAGGCGTATCCGACCCTCATGCCCGCAAGGCCGAAGAACTTCGAGAAGGTGCGGATACCGAAGAGCGGCCTTTCGCTGTCCTTCACGATGCGGCTCAGACGGAGAATATCGCTTCTCTCACAGTACTCTATGTACGCCTCGTCGAGAACTACGGGCAGGTGGGGCGGCAGGCGGTCGAGAAAGCGCAGGAACTCGCCTTCCCCTATGGCCGTGCCGAGGGGGTTGTTCGGGTTGACCAGGTAGACGAGGCGGACCCTCGAATCGATTGCGGCGAGCATGCCGTCGAAGTCGAGGCGGCCCGTTTTCTTCTGCCGGTCTATCCCGTAGGGCGCCTGGAAAAGCTCGACGCCGTGAACGCGACAGAAGCGCTCGAAGACGAACCACGTGGGGTCCGTCGAGACGACGCGGTCGCCGGGCCTGGTGAAGGTGCGCAGGATGCGCTCGACAAGCTCCGTCGACCCGTTGCCGAAAGTGAAGCATTCTGCCGGCAGACCGAGGCATTCGGAGAGGGCGTGCCTGAGCGACGGGAGGCCCGGATCGGGGTACCGGCCCACGGCAGCCTTGCCGAGCCCCTTTAGGACATCGTGGGAAGAAGGCGGCGGGCCGCAAGGGTTTTCGAGGAAGTCGATGTAGAGTGCGCCCGGAGGGACGGGCGGCTCCGCGTTGTATCGGGCCATGTAGGGCACCCACGGGGGCGTGGTCGCGAGGGGACCGTTGATACGCGCCTCTGCTTCCCTGTCTATTTTAAACCGAAGCTCGGAGAGTGTGCGGCCGTGGAGCAGCCCTGCAGGGCCCGTCGCGGCGTAAGCGAAAAAATCTACGACGTCCGTGGGAGGCGGAAGGCTTTCGTAGTCCTCGCGGCTCAACCGGCGCCTCGTCATGGGCGTCCGGTGGGAGGCAAGCTCGAGGCAGACGACCACGACCCCCGTTCCCTCCAGGTCCGCCGCCTGGCAGCCGGTAAGGCCGGCTAGAGCGAACTTCGAGGCGCAGTAAGGGGCGAGGCCGGCATAAGGCCGGGCGCCTGCCGTGGACGAGACGTTTATGATCCTTCCCCCCTCTTGCCCGCCCCGCAGCCTGCGGACATAGGCGGACGAGCAAAGCACGGCCGCCGTAAGGTTGACGGTCATCGTTTCGGACCACGCGGCAGGCTTGATCCCCCAGAAGGGCGCCGACGGAGGACCGGGCAGGCCCGCGTTGTTGACCAGGACGTCGACCTTTCCGAAGGCCCTGTATGCCCCCTCTATCAGCCGGCGCGCACCATCGGGCGACGAGACGTCCGCGCAGACGGCCGAAGCGGAAAGGCCGCGGGCCTTCGCCGACTTCAAAGCGGCGGCGAGGCGCTTCCGGGAACGGCCGTTAAAGACGACCGAGGCGCCGAGCCCTCCAAAGCCCATGGCGACAGCGCGGCCGATGCCGCTAGTCGAGCCGGTGACTACAACCACCTTTCCCGCCATCTCCCCTGACGGCTGGCCGCCCGAAAGCCCTCGGGTCATAAGGCTGCCCCCTTCTCACACACCTCCTCAAGAAGGGACGCGGCGGCCTCGGCCCCGCCTGCCAGGCGTGCCTTCTCTCCCATCTCCTTCGCGCGCCCTCTGTAGCCGCCGTTGACGTCCGTCAGCGCGCCAAGGGCCTCGCGGACCCCCTTGGCGGTCAGGCGGCCGGGGAGGACCATTCTTGCGATCCCCCCATGGACGAACCTCGCCCCGTTGCTTCGCTGCTCGGCGCCGAGGGGTACGACGAGGCTTGGAACGCCGAAATAAAGGGCTTTCATGAGGGTGCCGGCGCCACCCTGGCATATCAGGAGTTCTATCTCGGGCATTACCTCCATGTGAGGAACCGTCCGCCTGACGAGCAAACGGCGGGACGGCAAGGCGCCCCGGATGGAATCCTCATCGAGGTTTCCGCTGGAGACGAGGAGCCTCACGGGCGCGTCCAGGAGCGCGGCCGAAACCTTCCTGAGGACTGCCGCCGTTTCGCTGAAAGTCATGCCCAGGGTCAAATGGATGAGGGGGCCGTCTTCTTTCCGGCGGACGAAGGCGAGGGCCTCTTTGTCGAGGCCGGCCGATGCGCTTTCTCTCCCGATGAGCGGCCCGACGTAGCGGACCCTTGCGGGGAAGCGGGGAGGCAGGGGGAATTCGCACTCCGGGATGGAGCCGACGATGGCGAGCCTTCCAAACCTGCCGTACGGCCTCCAAGGGTCGGAGACGCGTCTCCCCGCTGCCCGCCAAAGCTCGCGTACAGGGGCATATAGCTCCCTGTTCTCACGGACTATCAATTCCTCTATCTCGTGGTATCTCTCGCCGACCGAGGGAGACCGGGAGAAACGAAAGTGGCTGCCGAAGGGGGGCCAGCCCGGGACGGGAAAGGGCACGGTGAGGCCGAAGACGGAGGCCCAGGGCAGGCCGAGGGCCTCTGCCGCCGGCGGACCGCCGAGAAGGGTGTAGTCAAAAACGAGCAAGTCCGGCTTCCGCTTGGCCTTCAGTGCCCGCTCCAGGTCCGCGGAGACCTGCCGGGCGGCTCCGAAGAAGAAAGAATTGATCGCCGTCCCTCGCGCCCTGAGGCCGCCGACGAGCGAGCTCAGTCGGTCCATAGATGGCAGCCGGTCTTCCTCCCAGGGGGGGCCGATGGCGATGAAGTCGTCGTCGGCCATCCCGTCGAGGCGGGGCCGGAACGACGGGGATGTGGCCAGGACGACCCTATGGCCCGCGCGCTTCAGGGCAGACGCGATGGGGCCCATGCGCGACCAGTGGCCCGGTCCCGGCTGAAAGGCGAAGACGAACTCGAATCGGCCCATGGCGGCCATTCTATCACCCCCGCCCGAGGATGTCCACAGCACCTACTCCGAAGAGGAGCTTGCCTGCTGGAGGCGGCAAAGGCCCGCGTAAACGCCGTTCCGTTCCATGAGGTCTCCGTGGGTGCCCCTCTCGACGATCTCACCCCTGCTCAGGACGAGGATCTGGTCGGCGTTGCGTATAGTGCTCAGACGGTGGGCGATGACGAAGCTCGTGCGGTTGGCCAGGAGGCGTTCGACCGCCTCCTGGATCAGTTTTTCCGTAGCCGTGTCTACGCTGGCCGTGGCCTCGTCGAGGACCAGGATCGGCGCGTCCTTCAGAAGGGCCCTGGCGATACTTATCCTCTGTTTTTCGCCGACGCTGAGCTTCACCCCCCGCTCGCCGACGAGGGAATCGTAGCCCTCGGGCAGGCGGGTGATGAAATCGTGGCAGTTGGCAGCCCTCGACGCTGCGAGGAACTCCGCCTCGGCGGCGTCGAGCTTTCCGTAGAGGATGTTCTCGCGGACGGTCCCGTTGAAAAGGAAGGTCTCCTGGCTGACGATACTGATCTGGGCCCGGAGCGAATCGAGGGAGATTCCGCGTATGTCACGGGAATCGATGGTAATCTTTCCGGCTGTCGGCTCGTAGAAGGCGGGCAGGAGGCTCACGAGCGTCGATTTTCCCGAGCCTGTCGGTCCCACCAGCGCTACCATCTGGCCGGGAGAGGCACTCAGGCAAATATCCTTGAGGGCGTTGCCGTTCGGCCCGTAGGCGAAGCTCACTCCTTCGTAGCAAACTTCACCTTTCACCGGCCCGTCGAACCCGGCGGACCCGCGGCTGCCCGGCCGCTCTCCGGCCGCGTCGAGGATGTCGAAGAGGCGCTCGCCCGCCGCCCTTGCCGACTGCAGCATCTGGTTCAACCCGTGCAGGCGGCCTATAGGTTCGTAGAAGAGGGTAAGGTAAAAGATAAAGCCTACGAGTTCTCCCAGGGTCATCCTGCCCGCCATTACCATCGGGCCGCCGACCCACAGGACAAGGACCATCCCGAGAGACCCGGCGAAGGTCATGGAAGGCGAATAGACGGCCCAGACCCTCATGACGCCGAGGGTCTCCCGCCGGAGCGCCCCGGCGCGCTCGGAAAAGCGTCTGTTCTCATAGTCCCGGCGGCCGAAGGTCTTTATCTGCCGGATGCCCTGGAGGTTGTCCATGAGAAGGGCGTTCATCGCCCCTATGGCCCCCCGCTGCTTTCTATACCGCCTGTAGGCGCTCATCGTGTACCAAAGGGTGCCGGCGACGAGTACGGAAAGGGGGATTAGGGCGAAGAAGGTCAAGAGCGCGTTCTTAACGAGGAGGATGACAAGGATCGTGACTACGCTCAGGATGGCGGTCGTTCCCTGCTCGGTGCCGTCTATCAGGACGCGCTCGACGGTCGTTATGTCCTCCGTCACCCGCGTCATCAGGTCGCCGGATGGCCGCTGGTCGAAATAGCCGACTGGCAGCCTCTGGAGACGGGCGTAGACGTCCCTCCGCATGTCGTAGACGACGCCCTGCTCGAAGCTCGCATTGATGGAGATGCGCAGGGCATTGAAGAAATCGCAGAAAAGAAAGGCCCCGAGGAGACCGAGGATGGCCGGCGGCAAAAGGGCGAGCTTCCTGCCTGCTATGACATCGTCGATGATGTACTGCGTCGCTTGGGGAAAGACAAAATAGAATCCAAGGGCGCATAAGGCGCAGGCGATGTTTGCCGCCGCCTTCGATTTGTAAGGCTTCAGGTAGACGGCCGTGCGTGCCAGGAATTCGCGCAGGGGACGTGCTTCAGGGATGGGTACTGACGGCCCTATATGCTTGTGGTCCGCGGTCATCGGCTTCCTCCGGCGGTCGAAGCATTGTAGCACATCGGCGGGCCGCCTGGCAAAACGAAGGCCGGCATTACGGGGTTTTCCCCGGACGTTTCGTTCGATATCCTGGATAGATCGAGCGTGAAAAGGACTTAGGAGAAGAGCAAAAGGCCACCTATCGGTTCGCCCTTTGCTTTTCGGTCTCTTTCTGCTCCGACACCCTGCTAATCGCCTGCGCCATGTCTTTCTTCGTAATAGGCTTCATCACGAATTCGCGTATGCCTATCTCTTGCGCCTTTTCCGGCGACACCATTTCGCTGTACCCGGTGCAGAGGATAATGGACATGTCCTTTCTCACCGCCAGTACTTTTTGGGCGAGGGCAACTCCGGTCATGTCGGGCATGGTCTGATCGGTAATGATAAGATCGAAACTGTTGGGATTCTCCATGAAGACTTTCAGCGCCTCGCTGCCATCGGTTAAGGCGGTCACGCGGCAGCCCATTCGCTCGAGCATCTTCTTTATCATCTCTACAACAGCCGGTTCGTCGTCAACAAAGAGTATATGTTCTTTCCGTGGAGAGGAAGAAGCCTCTTCCCTTTCTTCTTCCATGGGTGAAGAATCAGCGGCCTGTGGAAGGAGGACAGTGAACTTCGAACCTTTGCCCACCTCGCTGTCCACCTCGACAGTGCCGCCGCAGCTTTTTACGATTCCATACACCACGGCGAGTCCCATGCCCGTACCCTGGCCCTGCTCCTTTGTCGTGAAGAACGGCTCGAACATCCGACTTTTTACCTCGGCTGCAATACCTGCCCCGATGTCCTTGATCGTCAGCTTAACATAATGGCCCGGTTTCATGTTTTCGTCCGGCACGGAGTCCGAACCGATAGTTATCGAAGAAAGTTCGATAGTAAGCTTTCCTCCATCCTCCCGCATGGCATAGGCAGCATTGTTCGCAATGTTAACGACTACCTGCTGTATTTGAGAGGGGTCTGCCATCAGTGTGATATCAGTTTTTGCTTGTACCTTCAATTCCATGTGAATGGTGCTTGGCAAAGATGCCCTGAGTAGGTCACAGGTCTCCCTCAAAAGTGGCGCGATCTTGACCGCTTTTGCCTGCCTCCCGCCCCTTCTGCTGAAGGTCAGGATCTGCTTTATGAGGTCCCGTGACCGCTTTGAGGCGTTGAGTATCTGGATGAGGTTCTGGCGAGGCCCCTCTTCACCAACATCATCGAGGGCAAGTTCCGCGTTGCCGATGATCACAGCCAGCATGTTGTTAAAGTCGTGGGCTATACCACCGGCGAGGGTGCCGATGGCCTCCATCTTGTGGGATTGACGGAGTTGTTCCTCAAGCCTGAGCTGTTCGCTCATGTCACGCCAGACAATCACGTAATTCCTGGTCTCTCCCAAAGCATCCTTCACGGCGGATTTCACACTCTCGATAGGGAAGGCGGTTCCATCTTTTCTCCGTATAGTATATCGGGCGGCAAAGGGCTTGCCCGTTAGAGCTGCCTGCCTGCTCCGGTCATAGACGGAAGAAACCTCTTTTTCTGCCCGCAGGAAGCGCATCTCCCGGCCGATGACTTCGTCAGCTGTATATCCCGTAATGTCGTAAAATGCCGGATTTGCGTACTCAATCTGCCACAAGGAATCGGTAATGAAAATCGATTCGGTCGCGCTATCCACCGCTGCTGCAAGACGGGCGAGTGCGGCTGTCCGCTCGGCCACCCACAGCTCTAACTCGTCGTGCGATTTACGAAGCTCCTCCTCCATCCGCTTACGCTCGGTAATATCCAGGGTCGCCCCGATAAAACGTACCGGTTCTCCTTTTTTATCGAAGAAGGCATGGGCCCAGGCGGCGACCCACCGCTCCTTTCCGTCGCATATGCCCCTCGTCCGGTACTCCAGGTAGTTCTCCTCCTTGCTGTCCGGCAAGAGCATTTTGTCGATGTGTGCCATCACGCGTTCCCGGTCGTCGGGATGGATACCCGACATGAAGACATCAAAGTCAACGTGGGCACCGGGCGGCAATCCAAAATGCTGCTTCACGTTCTCGCAACACTCCAGCTTTCCGGTCTGCGGGTAGTAATCCCAGATGCCGAGGTCAGTGGCGTCAATGGCGAGGCGTAACGTTTCTTCGAATTTCTTGTTTTCAGAGATGTCCCGCATGATGGCTGCTACCCTGTCGATTCCCCTGGAGCCCTTTATTGGAAAATAGGAGACGAGCATATCCCTTTCGCCGAGCCTGGGATAGGTGACTTTCATCTCATATTGAATGGTCTCTCCCAGAAAACACCTGTCCAGGTATCCTTTCACGGTGTGCTCGAATAGATCCCTGCCGAGGGCCTCCTCGCACGATCTTCCAATAAAATCCTCTTTCCGGGCATCTCTGTATCTGAGGCATGTCTCGTTTATCAGACGGTGGCGGTAGCTGCGATCTATTACGGCTATCATATCCTGTGAACCTTCGACTACCTTTTCGTATTCCCGGAGCGCCTCCCCGGTCTTTTTGCTCTCAGTGGTGTCGACAATGAATATGCTCGTTCTAGGCTTTCCGTTCCTGTCCTTGAAGACGGAAGAAGAAACAGCACCTTCAAATCGGGTTCCGTCTTTCCGTATAAACGTCAATTCCGTCCTTGCCCTCCCTGTCTGCTCGCGCTCCAGCAAAGTAGGAGTCAATCTCGGGTCGGCGACATCGACAACCCCCTCTCTGCCGATCCGAACAAGCTCCTCCTCCGTCCACCCAAGGAGGCGGCATGCTTCCGGATTGGCCGCCAGTATGGCTCCATCGGGAGTAGTAAGGAGAAAAGCCTCAAAAGCGTTCTCGAAGAGCGAGCGATAACGTTCTTCGCTCTCCCGCAGCGCCTCCTCTGCTTCCTTGCGCTCGGTGTCCGATCTCTCCGATACCGCGATCCTGTCCCGCAGCCTGGCAAGTTCCGAAATGAGCTGCTTTTTAGTCCTGTGCTTGTCATTCATATCAGTCCCTCACATATCCGGCCATGAGGAAAGCCTCTTTGGCACTTATCATAACCTGAAGGTTTTCTCTAGAATTATGCTCCCCTGTCGATCGACAGCCCAACATAGCCACCAACCGTGACGAGAACCGGGATGAGACAAAGCGGGTTGAGATATTAGTATAGCAGTTACGCTTCGGATTGGAAAGACAGGCTAAGAAGTGAGACCGGGCAGGGATTCTACAAGCCTTCAAGCCAGTTGAGAGCTGTTGACCATTGACCTGGCGAGACTGATATTATGCGAGGAGAGGTGTATGTCCGCTCTGGTCAGAATATATAAGATAAAGGAGTTTATTCGGATCAACGAAACGGGAATTATTGACGTCGAGTACTCAAAGCAACTGATTCTACTTCTTGCCGGGGTCGCTGCTTTCCATGTCGGTGACAATATCCTTCTGGACCTCAGAGATACAACGATTGGGGACGTAAACACGGGCGATATCCTTGAGATTGCTAGCGAGTTTAACCATCACGCGTCTGCTTTTCAGGGGAAAATAGCTAATGTCATACCGGATGATGAGAACAGAATTTTAGTGGCGGAGCAGCTTAAGGCCATCCTGGACCTTGACCCGCATAGATATAAGGTCTTCACAAGTTTTGAGGAAGCCATCAATTGGCTGTCCGACATTGAAAACTTAGGGAACTAACCAACCTAGGGTGCAAGGGGGACCAAGACCCGGGGCGAACGTATGGCCGCTATATAACAGGAGCCGCCCGCCGGCTCTATCTACAGGTTCATCCCCGCGCCTGCGGGGAACACTCCCGAGCATCCGGGCCTGCCGGTATCGGGGGCGGTTCATCCCCGCGCCTGCGGGGAACACCCCTGGAGCGGACCGGCACGTACTGGCACATGCGGTTCATCCCCGCGCCTGCGGGGAACACTATCCGCAGCTCGTAAAGAGCGCATGTATTTTCGGTTCATCCCCGCGCCTGCGGGGAACACCGTAGTTATCTATGTCCTACAAACAGGATTGGCTGGTTCATCCCCGCGCCTGCGGGGAACACTGTGGGCAGCCCTTGATTTCGTCGTGCCAAAACGGTTCATCCCCGCGCCTGCGGGGAACACCTTATACTCCTGGGGTTGACTGGCCCCGAAGCCGGTTCATCCCCGCGCCTGCGGGGAACACCGGCAAGTACGGGCCCGCACTGACTCCCATTTCGGTTCATCCCCGCGCCTGCGGGGAACACTTGACCGCCAGGGCGAGAGTGGAGCGGCTGGTCGGTTCATCCCCGCGCCTGCGGGGAACACAAAGACGCCCGTACCCGTAAATCGCATCGTCTCGGTTCATCCCCGCGCCTGCGGGGAACACGCAGTCGAGCGCCAGGGGGACAAGCCAGCAGACGGTTCATCCCCGCGCCTGCGGGGAACACACGGCAAGCCCGAGAACTGCGAGCCGGAAAACCGGTTCATCCCCGCGCCTGCGGGGAACACGCGGACGCGAAGGCAAAGCTGAGAGGTTCGGCCGGTTCATCCCCGCGCCTGCGGGGAACACTCGCGCGTCCAGTAATCCTTCTGTTTCTGGATCGGTTCATCCCCGCGCCTGCGGGGAACACACAGGCCGCTTGACGACCGCAGCGACGGGGAGCGGTTCATCCCCGCGCCTGCGGGGAACACCCCTCTTTTTGACGGTTATGGTGGTCATCGTCCGGTTCATCCCCGCGCCTGCGGGGAACACCTGATATGGGATAACAACACCAACAAACGGAACGGTTCATCCCCGCGCCTGCGGGGAACACGAGGAAAAAGCCCTCGCCGTCCTCTCCCGGGTCGGTTCATCCCCGCGCCTGCGGGGAACACGCCGTCCCGGCACGATTGCGGCCGGCCATGCCCGGTTCATCCCCGCGCCTGCGGGGAACACTTCTGCAGCCCCGTTTCTCCCGCTACGTATTGCGGTTCATCCCCGCGCCTGCGGGGAACACGCGCTTGACGGCGTCCGCAAGGTCGATAGTTCCGGTTCATCCCCGCGCCTGCGGGGAACACATGCCATGCATCGTTGACGGCGGCGATGGACGCGGTTCATCCCCGCGCCTGCGGGGAACACTTCTTGGGTTTCAACTCAGGCGGAACAAACCACGGTTCATCCCCGCGCCTGCGGGGAACACCTCTTGCCAGAAGTAGGAGAGTTCGGAGTCGCCGGTTCATCCCCGCGCCTGCGGGGAACACAAATCCGAATACCCCGCAGCTACTATCGTGATCGGTTCATCCCCGCGCCTGCGGGGAACACTCGTGGAGATGGAGGAGGTTCTGGTGGCCGTTCGGTTCATCCCCGCGCCTGCGGGGAACACAAGTGATAGCGCAGCTCGTCGGTCATGCGGACCGGTTCATCCCCGCGCCTGCGGGGAACACCTCCCTTATCCCGTCCGGCAATCCTTCCGGTACGGTTCATCCCCGCGCCTGCGGGGAACACGCCGCCATTGCATTCTCCCCAAGCCATGTCTTCGGTTCATCCCCGCGCCTGCGGGGAACACACTATATAGGTTGCTGCAATGTCTAAGGTACACGGTTCATCCCCGCGCCTGCGGGGAACACATTTCCGGCGCAACACGGCAGAATCATTGGGCCGGTTCATCCCCGCGCCTGCGGGGAACACGGTGTCGCTATCCCTGCATCATCACACGTAGACGGTTCATCCCCGCGCCTGCGGGGAACACTTGATATCGTTTTCGCAGATCCGCTCTTTGCCCGGTTCATCCCCGCGCCTGCGGGGAACACGACTGGCAGTGTTCTGGATTGCCCTCTGGCTTCGGTTCATCCCCGCGCCTGCGGGGAACACCCTTCGTGTCGGGCAAGGACCGCATAAACAACCGGTTCATCCCCGCGCCTGCGGGGAACACAGGATGGTCAGGAGGGCGAGGTCTGAAAATGCCGGTTCATCCCCGCGCCTGCGGGGAACACCAGCGTCTCGCGTCTGACCTGCTCGCCAGCCTCGGTTCATCCCCGCGCCTGCGGGGAACACAAATCTTGAAAATGGGCGGTACTGGGATAAGCCGGTTCATCCCCGCGCCTGCGGGGAACACGCCCTGCCGACTCTCTTAGGCGTGGGAGTTTACGGTTCATCCCCGCGCCTGCGGGGAACACATGATGCCCTTTGCCTTCTTAATGCTCGTAACCGGTTCATCCCCGCGCCTGCGGGGAACACTTAAACTCCGTCGCGGGGGAATAATGAACGCCCGGTTCATCCCCGCGCCTGCGGGGAACACATCTCCCGGCCGCGCATCGACTCCCGGGCAGCTGGTTCATCCCCGCGCCTGCGGGGAACACGTGTCGCCGTTGTTCCGGATCTTCGGCAGCTTCGGTTCATCCCCGCGCCTGCGGGGAACACCTCCTCGTGGACCCAACCTACAGCCGCAAAGCCGGTTCATCCCCGCGCCTGCGGGGAACACTGAAATATCTCCTCCAGGCTGTTTCCCGATATCGGTTCATCCCCGCGCCTGCGGGGAACACTCGGTCGGCTCGGTCTGCGTGGTCCTGGTCATCGGTTCATCCCCGCGCCTGCGGGGAACACTTCGACCGGGCGACCTTCGACGGCTTCATTAACGGTTCATCCCCGCGCCTGCGGGGAACACGAACTATCCCGACGCCGTAGTCACTACCTGGCGGTTCATCCCCGCGCCTGCGGGGAACACGGGGCCAAGGTCACGGCCGACAAGTACATCGGCGGTTCATCCCCGCGCCTGCGGGGAACACTACGGCCTGGTGGACTCCTGGAAGCTGCTGGGCGGTTCATCCCCGCGCCTGCGGGGAACACTTCTTCGGCTGCCGCCGGCGCGAGGAATCGCTCGGTTCATCCCCGCGCCTGCGGGGAACACCCCGCTCCGCCTTGTTTGAAGTCCTCGATGTACGGTTCATCCCCGCGCCTGCGGGGAACACTGAGGATGGGCGCCCTTGCCGTCCTGGTACCACGGTTCATCCCCGCGCCTGCGGGGAACACTTCCTGATCTCTTCCTTGGCTTCCGCAATCTTCGGTTCATCCCCGCGCCTGCGGGGAACACTCCAGCAAGGCGGTTTCGATCACAAACGGCTGCGGTTCATCCCCGCGCCTGCGGGGAACACCCCCTCACCCGTCTCGCTCCAGTTCGTGCTCCCGGTTCATCCCCGCGCCTGCGGGGAACACCGTCAAACGGATCGCGGGCGAAGTCATTCATGCGGTTCATCCCCGCGCCTGCGGGGAACACTTTTGCCCTTACCTGGAGCAGCATTATTTCATCGGTTCATCCCCGCGCCTGCGGGGAACACGCAACTTCCGTACCCGCAAGTGGCCGTCAACGGTTCATCCCCGCGCCTGCGGGGAACACGTCTGAAGTTCTGCCTCTATGCCGTCCGCTTTCGGTTCATCCCCGCGCCTGCGGGGAACACCTACCCACCATACACTGGGGCCTCAATTTCACCGGTTCATCCCCGCGCCTGCGGGGAACACATAGGCCGCATGTATATGAGCCACGTCCAGAACGGTTCATCCCCGCGCCTGCGGGGAACACTCAATTCGGTGTACTCTGAGTTGCTGAGCATCCGGTTCATCCCCGCGCCTGCGGGGAACACGATGCCGGCCAGAAGTTCGATCATCTCTCCCACGGTTCATCCCCGCGCCTGCGGGGAACACATGACCTGTTCGATAACCATGCGCGACGTATCCGGTTCATCCCCGCGCCTGCGGGGAACACAAGGGGATGATGTAGGCGTAGAGGCGGCGCTTCGGTTCATCCCCGCGCCTGCGGGGAACACTTTGGCGCTTCAATGGCGGCTCAGTTCCCCGGCGGTTCATCCCCGCGCCTGCGGGGAACACAGCGTATTGGTCTTGGGGTAGTAATAAGCCGTCGGTTCATCCCCGCGCCTGCGGGGAACACGCCATCGCGGAGGTAGATCGCCAGCCGCTTCTCGGTTCATCCCCGCGCCTGCGGGGAACACTTTATCCTGCCCCTTACCTGTGACGGCAAACACGGTTCATCCCCGCGCCTGCGGGGAACACGGCTCCTCGAGCGGCGTTCCGGCCGGCTACTACGGTTCATCCCCGCGCCTGCGGGGAACACGTCTACCGCCTCGCCGAAAAGCCCGTCCAGTTCGGTTCATCCCCGCGCCTGCGGGGAACACCATCGCTTTCGAGCCGTCCAGGATGCCGGCGTCGGTTCATCCCCGCGCCTGCGGGGAACACTCATTGTATATGCTTCGTCGCCGCTCGTACCGCGGTTCATCCCCGCGCCTGCGGGGAACACTTGTCGCCGGCGATCCCCAGGGTGATCTCGCCCGGTTCATCCCCGCGCCTGCGGGGAACACAACCTCAAGATAATCCAGTCCTCGGCCGGTTCCGGTTCATCCCCGCGCCTGCGGGGAACACCTGCTGGTTTAGCCAGCGCTCGCGGATGATGACGGTTCATCCCCGCGCCTGCGGGGAACACTCGGGAACGATCGCTATATGGTTGCCAACTATCGGTTCATCCCCGCGCCTGCGGGGAACACTGGACGCGAACGGCGTTGCGGAAGTTACCGTGCGGTTCATCCCCGCGCCTGCGGGGAACACTCCTCCAGACCGTCGACGGCGACTCCTGGGCACGGTTCATCCCCGCGCCTGCGGGGAACACAAAGGTGTACTGCTTCGTGTCAAAGTCGTCATCGGTTCATCCCCGCGCCTGCGGGGAACACTTCCTCGCCTCGTGGGCCGTCATCACCAGGCCCGGTTCATCCCCGCGCCTGCGGGGAACACTCCGGCACCTATACCATGCTCACGAATCAGTCCGGTTCATCCCCGCGCCTGCGGGGAACACAAGGAGGTATTATGGCCGGCGCAAGCAATTTTCGGTTCATCCCCGCGCCTGCGGGGAACACAATGGCGGGTCGAACATCACGGCGAATGATCTCGGTTCATCCCCGCGCCTGCGGGGAACACCGAGGCCGGAACTCCTTTAGCCGCCAATATACCGGTTCATCCCCGCGCCTGCGGGGAACACATGGCCGCCGCATAGAGTCCGCCGAGATTTACCGGTTCATCCCCGCGCCTGCGGGGAACACGCTTCCGGCGGCATCAACCCTAACGGCAAAGCCGGTTCATCCCCGCGCCTGCGGGGAACACTCGGCGATCTCGAGCTGCATCGTGCGCTCTTGCGGTTCATCCCCGCGCCTGCGGGGAACACGCGCCGAGCTTCGCCCTGCCCGGAGATTAAGTCGGTTCATCCCCGCGCCTGCGGGGAACACGCGAAGACAAGACGGTGGCCCAGACGCCGCAGCGGTTCATCCCCGCGCCTGCGGGGAACACTCACGTCTACCTCTTCCCACGTGCACAAATTGCGGTTCATCCCCGCGCCTGCGGGGAACACGCTCCACAACGGCAAGGTCATCCAATTCGTCCCGGTTCATCCCCGCGCCTGCGGGGAACACTGCCTTTTCGAGATCGATCACTGGTAGTCCCCCGGTTCATCCCCGCGCCTGCGGGGAACACACCTCCGCATAGACCTCGAGCCAGGCGTCCGGCGGTTCATCCCCGCGCCTGCGGGGAACACACCCGATCTATCGCAGCTCCCACATCAGAACCCGGTTCATCCCCGCGCCTGCGGGGAACACACTTCACAGAACCACCTAAAATCATTGTCGGTTGTCAAAGAACAAAATCCTACCGGAAATCTCAGGGTTCCGTTCCCGTCTCCTCAACTGCCTCCGGCAGGAATGAGACCAACTTCAATCCATCTATCTCCACCGGCTCTCGCCGGTTGCTGCCCCACGTCATGAAGTCGAAACCCGACTCGGTGTTGGTGCTCCACGCGATGACGGCGTTGCCGTCCTCCGATGCCTTCATGACCGTGTCCCAGATCATTTCACGGACTCTTCGTGACACCTTTCCCACATAGACCCCAGCCCGTACCTCAAGAAGCCATATCGCGAGCCTTCCTCGAAGTCTGGGCGGGACATTCTCAACCACGATGACCAGCATCGCCGATGCCCTCCTTGTTGGGAATTGCCGGCGCCACGGATTCCTCGGGTCTTCCGGGGAAAGGCAAGCCGCCGGCAGACAGGACGTGCTCGATTATGGGGATTATCCGATGGAGGACGCGGCTTTGCCGGAATGAGTCGCGGCAGGCAACTCGTACCTCTCTTTCCGGCTCTTTCGGGTTCTTTGAGGCCACCCGAAAGGCGATAGGAACAACGGTCTCGAACTTGAACAGGTCTGCAATATCGTACACAAACGATTGGGGCTTGCCGGTATGGATAAACCCCACGGCTGGCGCGTATCCGGCCGCCAGAATGGCAGCTTCGCTCACGCCGTAGAGACAAGCCGTTGCGGAGCTGAGGCAACGATTAGGAACGTCGCCGCTTTCCCATTCGTCATAGTCGTAGTTACGGGCAGTCCACTTTACCCCGTATTGACGGGCAAATAGCTCGTACATCTTTCTGACCCTCACCGCTTCTATTCCGCGCAATTGCTCGATGCTCCGCCGCTCGGGAGGCTTCTCTTTGAAGCGCAGCTCGTACATCTTTCGCACGACCTTGAGTCGCGCCTCGTCGTCAAGGGCCAGCTTTGCCTGGTAGAGCAGTCTATCTGCACGGGCGCCGCCCGGCTGACCCGACGCATACAACCTCACGCCGCCATCACCTATCCAGACAAGAAGGCAACCGACCCGTGCTGCCAGGGTCACCGCTGCGTGAGAGACGCGCGTTCCGGGCTCAAGCATCAGACAGACCAATCCGCCCACCGGAATGTGCGTCCGTACGCCGTTCTTATCGACCACCACGAACGCGCCGTCAAGGACATCGATATTGCCTTTCTCGGCATAAGCGACGGAGATGCGGTCCTTGATGGGAATGGGCCTCAGAGGCGGGAGAATCGGTTCAGCCATGAGCGCAGCTCCTTCGCAAGAAATTGGTTATTATCACGTTTATTATCGCGTTTATCGGATATTATCACGTTTTTTGCCAAGCGGCCCCACGGCCCGTTGTCAGGACTTTCAGTTTCCCTTCTCGCCGAAGTGATTCAAGTACGACCCTGATCATGGGTCGGCTCACGCCCGGGCACGCCCGGACAACATCTCCTATGCCGAATATCTCGGGAAGATGCTCAACGGTCTCCCTAATCAGGGCCGTTTTTGACCCCCGGCTCGGACGGACGGCATTTAAGCGGCTTTCGAATTCCTTGTATGCGGCGATCAGGATGCCGAGACTGTATTCCCACCACGGAATGATGGAATGTCCTCCGCTGTGCCATTTTTCTGAAACGCGATTCAGAACCCTGTAGTAGTCCTCCTTGCTCTCCTCGATCAGCCGCTCGAGGCTGGTGTAACGGCTGACCTCGTAACCTGCCTGATGGAGCATCAGCACCGTAAGCAGTCTGGAGACCCTTCCGTTACCATCGGAAAAGGGATGAATACAGAGAAAATCGAGAACAAAGGCATGAAGCAAGAGGAGGCGGTCTATCCTGCCTTCTGCCCACAGCCGGTTAAAGCGGGTGCACAACTCAGACATATAGAACGGCGTCTCGCCGGCCGGGACAGGGATAAATCGCGTGACCCACCGGCCGTCCGGAAGTCTTTCCTCGATCATATTATCCCGCACTTTCCACATCCCTGCGGGGAGGTCCGTGCGGCTCAACATGTCTCGATGGATTCTCAAGATCGTCTCCGGCGTGATCGGGAAGCGTTCATAAGAAGTGTGAATCAGCGAAAGGACGTTCTTGTACCCGAGCACCTCAGCCTCCGACCGATTCTCGGGATTCGCCCCTTTTTCAAGGAGTGGTTTCACGCGCTTCTCGTCAATCGAGATCCCCTCGATGCGGTTGGACGATTCCGTGCTCTGGATGATGGCTATCTGTCTGAGGGTATCGAGCACCTGGGGCGTTTGCCGCACGTAAAGTTCCTGCTTTCCCCGGTACTCTCCCAACAGGCGAAGAGTCCCGGCAAATTCCAGGGGAATCGCCTGTCGTTCGAGAAACTCACGATCGAGGGACTTCATCAGGGATGGTCTCCGTTGCTGTCTAGAAACCCCGTCATTCTCATATCCGCCTCACGAGCATAAGACCAATCAATAAACTACACCTCATCCGTCATGCCTTCCCTTCGACTAATTTGATTCTTCGTGGGGCAAATGATCGGGAGGCCGAAACACCACCGAAACATAAAGGCTGATCCATAAACGTATCGGTCCCATCCTCGAAGCGGGCGACCTCTCTCTGATAGGTAAAGGCAGACAGCGGGTTTCCGCCAAGAGCCGTTCGGAGGCCATCTTCCTCAGAATCGTAAAGAAAATCAGCATCTCGTTCAGCCTCAGCGTCGAGTTTCCAACGCAGCACCGGTGTGGTCGGGATGCATGTTTTTCTTCCAAACCACACTCCCCACACAGGGTTTCGCAAGGCAGCACCCACGTCTGTCAAAAGAGAACGGTCGCCAGAAAGTACCGCAATGAACGAAGCATCGCAAAGGTACTGCCTCCAAGTCAGGTGGGTATCTTTAGGTTCACCCTCGGCAGTGAGTGTATTCTGTACAGTGTGGTAATCGGTTAACCTTCGTACTGGCAAAGTTGCTTCGAAATCCATTCCCTGGTACTGAACACGGGGGATTGCAACCGTTAATAATTGAAGCAACCGGAGTTGATCAAGCATATGCCGTTCTCGTTCAGACCCTCGAGGGATGCCCATGGCCGCACATATCATACCCAAAACGGCGCTTTTCGTAGGGAACATTCCTGTGTTACGGCGATTAAACTGACTGGCATACCCCCATGCCTGAAATGGTCCTTCAAAATGCAGCACAAGGTAGGCGACATTAGTCAACATATTTCAGAACCTCCGCCAGGAAGTCAGTCAACCCAAGGTCGTCGGGAATAGATTTACTCATAAGTTCGTTCCCGTTGGCGTTCAAGCCCCATGTTCTATTCAGCCGATCACGTTCCTTCCTGAGTTCCTCGATTGAAACCTCAACCAAGCCCTTGTCTGCCCTTCTAACCACAGGTTTCTCGAAGGCATTCACAAGCTGGATCGGGTGCCCCGAGTTCCTCACCACGCCAAGTACGTAAGAGGGCCTGACGTTTCCATTCATTGAAGCCTTCCTGGCCTTTGGCACGGCCTCTAAAGTGGCTTGCACAAAAGCCTTCACTATCTCTTTCCGGTCATTCTGACTGAGCGCCCCAAGATGATCTTTATCTTTGAGCATGTCCAGATTGAGCGCTGCAAAGCGGTAGTAAGTAGCAGCATTGTATTCAAGTGTGCCCGTTATCGCTGCGCCGGACTCTTCATTGGGCTGTCGATCGTCAACGGCCGAAAAATAGTCAATTTCATTGTCTACTTTGTGGGTCGATAGGGCATGGCTGAACATTGCAGCCGCTTCTACAGTCAGGCTATGGTCGTTAGCGACCATGCGGCCGAAAAGTGCTATGTCTGCAGCGTCCTTCAACTGGACTGATTTGATAGCCTTTATAATCGTATCCTTTGAGATAGTCTTTTCGCACTCCTTTAAAGTCTTTTCGACCTTCTTTTTCCTATCCTCATCATCTCCTGGCGACGTGAGGCATTGGCTAAGAGAAACCGCTGCTTTTTGAAGGTCGACATTTCCAGCCATTGCAGCAGCAATAGTGCTGAACTCAGCGCCCGACAGAAAACAAGCCGTAGTGACCTTCCTATATCCTTTGCTGTCTTTCCTGGTATCCAATTTAGAAACGTAAGCTGCCACGATTTCAGCCAGATAAGGGAGCGAACTCTGAGGAAGATCACTACCGCCGAGTTTATCAACCAGCGCTCCAACGATAAGCCTCGTTCTTTTTCCGCCCATGAATTTTGGCAATTTTTCTTCCGCAAGTTCACGGATCGCTCGCTTCCAAGATTGACTAGATACGCGGGCGCGCTGGACCCCGCCGAATATCGCCATTTTCGGCGAATTCAGATCGTCACGATTTAAACAGGAAACAGGAAATGATTGTAAGACGTGTAACTCAAGATGTTTCATGATTATATACCTCCTTTAATCAATTGTTATTACAGGTTTCAACAGCAGCAGGCCGAACCCAAAGGATTTAGCGCTGCCTATTCCATGCTTGAACGCCGCTGCAAACTTTTGCCGATCAACCACTTCAAGTAAGCCACGGTAACGGGTTCCCACATGGAGGCCAGAGAATTTTTCGCGATATACAAAAGAGTAATCGCGACGCGTATCAAAATCGATCGAGGGCCCGTTTCTCGAATCGCTTACGATTCGAAAGCCATGTTCCGTCGCTTTTCGCAATAACCAAACCTCATGCTCCTCAGGCGTGCGCAGGTTAAATCTACGCCGTTTGGACTCCCGGCCGTTCCAGGTATCGCGTTCTTTATCCCGCCGCGCCGAGTTGGCGAGGAGATCGAATCGATAATAGCGATGGAATGGAAAGTTCTCTCTTATAAAACTCAATTTCCAGTTTCGGCTTTCAGCCCAATCAGGTCTCGTCGGCTCTTCGCTGCACATGAGCCATAGATCACACCCCTCATTCTCGTCGATCACTCGAAAAAGAAAGGGCCTCCGGTGGCCTTTGGGTCGACCCGGAAAGAGTTCCCACGCCTTCTTATGCCAATCATAGCAGTCCCATATGCATAAGCGGGCTAGGACGTCATACTCCAAGTGAATACGCGCCAGCCAGGTCACGGTTTGTCCTCCTCCCTTGGTGCCCAAAAACTCCTCGCCCACTGAGTGCGAACGGCATGTGCCGCATACTGCCACTGCGAAAGGTCGCGGAGGAGCTGGGCATAATTGATCGAAATTTCCTCAGATTTGCAGCGCATAAGAAGTCTCATCACGCGTCCAAATATTTCTTCGCCCTCTGCGGCAAGAAGATGTTGAAATCTGCGGGATAGACGACCGATACCTCCTTCAGTCAAAGCGCGCCGCTCTTCATCGCCCATAAGTTCACGACAGGAATCGCCAAAGTTCCCTGCATTAGGGTCATCTTCGGGATGTGTTGCGAAGAACCCCGCTAGATACTGAACTGTAAGCGCTTTAAAGCCATCGCCGATACCCTCATAACAAGCAAGTGCTGGCCATGCGCGGCGACGCTTGCTTTCAACGAGGGCACATCTCAGGCTTGCCATGAGACCCTTGTTTTCCTTCTGTTTTCTTAGAAATTCGATAAATTTGCCAGACAGAGCTTGCATAAACATCCCTCCTTTCTATTCCTCAGCGGCTTCTGATTTCGCATTGTCTGAGGTATCGTTGTGGGTTTGTGTCACGAAAAGCTTGTCCCACCCCATGGCGAAAGCGCGCATCTGGCGGCAAGTCTCCTGACCACACGTAATGCGGTAGGCATCGAGGGCTGCCGCATGAACGGCTTTGCGCCAGTCCGACGCGGAACTTTTTACGACTTCCACCGTCGTTCCCAGGGATTGGACATGTGCCATAAGGAGCGGTAGGAGTCTTTCGAGAGAAGTCCAGAAGTGTTTGCCGGCTGTGGCACTTGCTATTCTCTCAAGTGTCTGAGATAGTTCTCTTTTTCTCTTTTTGTTCTTTTCCTGGTCAATTTTCGCCAGCTCGCCGTCAAGGTGCTTTCTGTATTCCCTCACGGCAGCACTCAGTCGGCTCCCAATCCTGTTTGCGTACAAAACTTCTTGCTCGTAAGTTGCCACACCAACATCGGTCTTTAGTTCTGGAACTATTTTGTAGACCGACTCGAGGACATCTATGTACCCTCCCTCACTGCTCCAGCTAATACCCCCCACCCAGATGTCATAGGTGTCGTTTTCGGACTGATTTTCTATGCAGAGTGGACTCCTCCCGCCTTTTTGCCTTGCGTACTTCACGAGAATCGCGTGGAGTTGCCGCCAGATGCCTTTGTCGTCCACTTTGAGAAGGCTACGCTCGTTTTTGCCTTTATTGACTATCTCAGTAGTCGTACATTCGGCCGGGAAATCAGGGTACGTGAGGTAGCTAAACCCGTTAGCAAGGATCATGTGGTCTCCCTGGCTATGGATCTTTATCCAACGGCTGAGAGGTACCAATCTGCCTAAGTAAGTTCCTGTAAGATTAGCAATTGCCGAGGAATCGTTGGGCGATTTTGGAAACTGTTCCCAGATAGGTTTGCCCCACTGGCATGGCTGTAGATAGTTGGCAACCTGCTTTTTGGTGACCAGATTGGCGCAGACTGTGTTCAACAATGTTGCCTTTCTCACAAATGTGTGGAGGCTAAGGTTCTTGAGACAAGGAGCAGCTTGACTAGAACCCCCGCCTTGGCTCTCGGTGTTTTTCCAAGAAGCAACTCCAATCCTACCGGAAGACGAGAAATTCTGGAAAGTAAGCAAATTCCGAGCGATCCAAGGCGGCGAAAATGAGCGCGGAAATATAGAGCTGGCTTCGTGATCAAAGAGCGTTGAATTGTGCTGAGAGGCAAGGGCAAAGTCTAGCTTACTGGTCGGATTGAAATCATTGACCGCATCCCCGCCCTTCGTCCCTATCTTCCCCTTCAGCGGTTTCCTCAGCCCTGCTATTTGAAGAAATGGCAGGTCAGAATCAAACAAAGAGAACGATTGCTGGCACTTGAAAAGATAGGAATCTGCCGCTTCCGGAAGCCTTTCCGGTGCCGCGTCCCAGTCTTGTATATTTTTAGGGCCGTCAAGCGCGGCTTGAGCAATACATATCAAGAACCTCATGAGAGCGATACGTTCATGTGGACGTACCGCCAGATCGGCATATTGATTTCCTTCGACAAATATCTGCCGTAAACTTGCAAGATTGGGCTTGCCGTCCAATTTCAATTTGAGAATTGGAACCCAAGCATCAGTCACAAGGTTCATCAAAATCCTCCTTGTCTTGTAATATCTCTATGCCATAAACATTGTCCCAGGTAAGCTGTATTCCCCGCTTTAAGCCGCTGATGTTAATTAACCCGTCATCGCCAACTACGGCTAAAGCTTGGTCTCCCTTGACATAACGGGCTGTGATTTCTGTTCCGCGGAATACGTCAAAGGTCCATTTGGGAACCCGAACAAGATTATGGTGTAATGCCTTTGCGTCGTTGATGTGAAACTCGTCCTTTTTCAGCCGGCAAATCTCTCCGTTCATAAGCTTTATGCTGTGACGATCAGATTGTCTCGCTAGCACAAGGGATACCATCGGTATGTCGTTGAGCCTGGTCTGCACTCCTTCATCGTCAGGCAACGCCGGGTTGAAAATATTTGCAGCCATCTCTGCCTTCATCCTCTTCGCGTATCCATCCCCTTCAATCTCGTTTCTCAGTTGTAGCCACCCGCCCGGCAGATCGTCGCGATCTGCATAAGTCTCCTCCAGTATGCTCCTGATTTCGTCAGGTAGCATCAGGCTCTCTCGATCCTTTTTCCATGCGTTAAGAGTCCGAAGAAGAACATATGGGGCATAAACACGCGCTTTGGTTCCAAGTATCTCTTTGACTGAGCTAGAGTTCATTTCTCGCAGTTCCCCAAGAGATACTTGCTCGCTGATAATCCAGTATACTGGTTTGTTCAGCGGCCTGTTCTTTCTTTCGTGGCGCCAAAGGCGACCCATCCGCTGAAGCAACATATCTGTCGGAGCGAGGTCGGTAACGATCAAGTCTGCATCGAGGTCAACGCTCTGCTCAACGATCTGAGTAGAAACGAGTATGCAACCGCAGGGGCGCACGCCATCTTTTCCTAAAGCCGACATCCAATGCTCTTCTAGTTCCATTCGTCGGTAGTATGGAAACCGTGCATGGAGAAGCCCCATTTTCACATTGAGACCGGTAAGCGTGTGAAAGTGGCGGAAAATCTCTTGCGCTCGTGCCACGGTATTGCAGACCCAAAGAACGCATGCGCCCTTCACCGCCTCTTTTAGAGCCTCTGAGGTTGCCTCGGCCTCTTCGGCAAAGTTTAGAAAAACCTTCCTTCGCTGCGCAACATCTGCCGGAATCGTCGGCAATGTCAGTCTGTTGGCGGTTCTTCCCGATAATAAGGGATACGGTTCTGACACGCCGTCTTCCTTGACGTCGGATTCCCCTTCAAGGAGGGCTCTTCGCCGAGCCCGAGTGAGGGTTGCAGAGAGGAGGATAACGGTGCAGCCCAGCATTTCTAATTCCTCGCAAAGTGTACCTATCAGCGAGCCCGTGTAGACGTCGTAAGAATGCACCTCATCAAGGATTACTACTTTTCCGGAAAGGGCAAACCGGCGGACAAAGAAGTGTTTCGCGGCGACTACTGAGAGAAGCGCCTGATCGACAGTGCCGACGCCGAATGGGGCTAGCAATGCACGTTTTGCTGACGCGAACCAATCACGGCCTTGACGAGCGTCTTCTTCATCATTTGATGTGGTAGCCGGCACCAAATGAACAATATCACCCATGAGCCAAGAATTCGAATGTATGAGCTTTGTCGATGGAGCGTCGGGACATATACGCTGCACGAATTCGTGAAGACGGACGTGAATCCTATTACTTGTTGCCTGAGTAGGGAGGGCAAAATATATTCCGGTAGCGGCCCCCGTGCAAAGAAGTTGGTAGGCACAAACGAGAGCAGCTTCAGTTTTCCCCATACCCATCGGAGCCTCTATCGCATATATACCGGGTGTCCGAATATAATCCACGGCTACGCGCTGGAGAGAATTTGGGGAAAAGTGGAAAAGCTCCTCGAAGGATAATCCCGATCTTATTTTTGGCATTCCTAGACCGATAGACTCGAGGGAACGTGTCGCACTAACGATAATTTCTTCTAGCGTAAGTTCTCGATCTTCCGAGAAGAAGGTCTCATCTGAGCCGATCCAATCTGCCATTGAAACAAGGCCTGCCATCAACCAGAGCAGAGAAGATTCGGCCTCAATATCAGGCAATGAACCTGCTACATCGGGCGGGGCAAGATTCAAATCGCGAAGCAGGTGCGAGGCTGCTTCCCGTCTTTTATCTTCCCATTCGTCAGGACGCATCCCCGCCTTCTCAGGCAGGCCCCTCTCCCCGGGGTAGTGTAACCGTCCATGATGAGCGCCGATTGCCGCGGCCCACCAGATAGCACTCGATCGAGGAAGGCTAAAGTCGGAGTCTGTGAGCATTCGCTGTACGGTGTACTGCGATATTCTTGAGTGGTCTCTTTCTAAATTCACCCAACCGTTGCGAACGGATTCATCAAATAGACCATTTTGCTCAAGCCAAATGCGACACTTTGACAAGAATCCCGGAGATATCTTGCCTATGTCATGAAGACCGGCCATGAAGGAAGCCATCATCGGGTTTAGATGAAAGCGTTCGGCTATGTTGTAAAAACTGAGCAGCATTCGGGCTAGGACGGCTACCCGCAACATATGCTGGGGAACATCGATCCCCGGCTGGCCTTTCTTGGTCGTTTTTGCCCAATATTTCATATGTTATAATTTCTATAGGTCGATAGATCGCGGACCCTACTCAACTCCCGCCGGTTATCGGGATCCGCCTTCCCCCAATACCTGAAATAGCTCGGCGCGTCATTCATCGTACCTTCCTCATCTCAATCCACACCTGCGCCGTGAGGCGAGCGTCGCCGAGGGCGCGGTGGCGACGACCTTCATCAACTGCTATGCCGAGGTGTCGGGCAACCGTTTCCAGCCTGTAGTTTCGCAGAAAAGGGAAGGCTCTTCGGCTCATTCTTAAGGTGCAGCGGTACCGGCAGTTGAGAACAATGCCCGCCCTCATGCACTCCCACTGAATAAAACCGACGTCGAAGGGCGCGTGGTGAGCGACCAGCATGCTTGTTCCGACGAAATCTCTGAAGCGAGCCACGACCTCTTTCGCCTCCGGATGTCCCGCAAGCATTTCCGGGGCAATGCCGTGTACCTTTCGCGCCCCTTTTGTAATCGGCCTATCGGTGCGTATCAGGCTCTGAAACTCTTCCCCCACTTCGGCGCCGTTCACCTCAACGGCGCCGATCTCGATAATCCGGTGGTTTCTTGCTGCGGAAAGCCCCGTTGTCTCCACATCGAACACCACATACCGGGATGCCGTCGAAGAATGAAGAGTGAAGTGGGAAGAGTGAAAAGTAAAAATCATCTCTCTTTACTTCCTCCCTTCAGAGTTATTCCTCGTGGCGGTGATAATGGATATCAGTATGGCCACGAGCTGATTAGATTCGTCAATCATGCCTCGGAGTTCTGATTCCGGCAAAATACCTGAGGCCAGGAGCAGCCGAAGCCAGTAGTGAGTTTCACGGGCCTCCTTGCAGGCTATGGAATATTTGGAAATGAAATCGGCGCGGCTTTGACCAGCCTGTGCTTCTTCGACGTTGGCCCCGATTGATGTGCCGGACCGCAACAATTGACCGGACAGTAATCTATTTGCACCGGGCGTCTCGTAGAGCGTCTGACACAGCCTGACTATCCGTCGCGCAAACTCAAATGTCCTTTCCTGCAAGTCCCGCCTTGGCTTTTCCATTTCTCCCTTCTCCCTTCTCCCTTCCCATTTGAGCCATTTCCTAATACTCTACCACCCCACCTCCCCCATCCGATGTCCTACGTGTAGACTTTCATCATTTTTTTTATTTCCCTCGCCACCTCTTTCCTCAGCTCCGGCGGAGAGAGGACCTCTACGCTCGATCCGTACTTGAGGATTTCCCGGCGGACTTCCCTGAAATCGGACACTTTGAACTTCAGGTGGAGGCTTCCGTCAGGGTCGCGGTCGATCTCCTGCGCCTCGTGCCATATCTGCTCGGCGATCCAATCGGATACGCCGGCGACGAATCGCAGGCTGACCTCGATGGATACCTCTCCGCTTAAAACTCCGAAGGTGTTGCGCAGATAATCCTTGATGCGAGGCAGGTCGGCGGGCAGATCAATCGGACCGGACGAGGTCTCGATGGCGCGGATGCGGGAGAGAGCGAAATCGCGCACCTGCCCTTTTAATGAACAGAAGGCAATGAGGTACCAGTTGCCCATGTAGCAGAGAAGATGCAAGGGCAAAATAATCCTGCGCGTTTCCTCGCCAGTGTAAGGCGTGCGATAGGTGATGTTGACGGGGCGGCCCTGAAAGAGGGCACCGACGACGAGCCGAAAGACGTCTTCTTTGACCTTGTAGTATTCGATATTCTTGAGTGAAACCTTGTCCTCTACGTCCTGTAGCTTCGGCGGCGAGCCTATCGACCGGAAGCTCAGGAATTTCTCCAGCAACTCATGGAGCGAATTTTTCAGTCTGGCATCGGGTATGGCGTCGGCGAGGCGAGCGGCAAGGCAAAGCGAGGCTAACTCTTCCTCATTGAACCAGACGGGAGGAAGCTCGTAGCCTGAAGCGGTGTATTCGTATCCCCTATGTTCGGTATTGAAATGAAGCGGGGCACCGAGTCTCTCCCGCATGAACTCGATTTCCCGCTGGGCCTGCTTCTGGGATATCTCAAATTCCTCGGACAGCGTTCGCGCATTTGGATATCGTCCGGATCGGATTTGATGGTGAAGCCAGTAGTACCGTTCATACGAGAGTCTTTGCGCCATGAGTCAACCCTCTCGCGCCCGCAGCCCGCTGAGGATCGCTGCCAGGCCGGCGGTTTGTCTTAAAGACCACGCGCGCCACATATTTCTTCCATCCCTGCCCCTACTGAACAAGAAAATCAGATTGCCCGGCGACTTGCGATGTTGTAAGCGTTGAGGGTTCCCGGCAGCGAAGCGCCCTTAAGGCGATCTTACCAACTCGGTATTCTTAAAGCCTCCCTCGTCCACACGAGAGATACTTTCGACTCGCAATTGGCGGAGAGAGAGGGATTCGAACCCTCGGTACGGTTTTAAGCCGTACACTCGCTTAGCAGGCGAGCACCTTCGGCCTCTCGGTCATCTCTCCCACCCGCAGATTATACTTGTTGGGCCCCTAAAAAGCAAACCGGCCCTTCCTCAAATGGCTGGCCTTTCCCGTTCGGCTGTAGTATACTGCCTCGCGAAATTTTAACTATGAGGGCAGGCGCGTTGCCTTGGGGGACGCCTGCGGGGGAGCATAGATGAAGGCGAGGTTTTTAATCTTTATACTTCTGACCGCCCTGCTCGGTTTCGCGGCCGAAGGCCGATGCGGGGAGAACGGTTTTTCGCTCGGCTACGGTTTTGCTGCGTTCAACCAGGGAAGATCGGGCGGCAAGATCGAAGGCGGCAAGGATTACAATTTCGTGCAGGCGACATACCTGTTCGAGAAGCCCTTTTCATGGAAGGAGCTGGCCCTGCTTGTCGAGCCCTTCAGTTCTTATGTGGCGAATCCGACAAGCGGCGTCGACCTCGGCGTAGGAGTGGGGCTCAAATACTACCCCGCCAGAACGGACAAAGGGGGGATTTATTTTATGGCGGAACGGGAATGGCCTATTCGACTATCGGTTTCCAGGAGCAAGGAACGCACCTCTTTTTCATCGGCCAGGGAGGAATCGGCTTCAGGTACGGGAACTTTTTCATCGAGGACAGGTTCCGCCATTATTCGAACGGCGGAACGGCCAGGCCGAACTGGTCGGTCAACGCCAACGTTATTTCCATCGGCACTTACTTTTGAGCGGGCCAAAGGCACCTAGGGCATGCGCTCCCAGACGGTGGTCCTTCCGAAGAGGCTGATGCCGATAAAGCCCCTCACGTGGAGACGGCCCTTGTTGTCCAGCCTGATTATGCCCCTGTAGCTTTTTCCGTCCGTGGGATCGTAAAGGGTGCCTCCCCTCCACTCGCGGCCGTCGAACCTGAAGCCCCTTACTATGATAAGCCCTATCCTGGGCGACTCGTGCATCTTCGAATCCTGGTGCGGGCCGGACTTCTCCTCGCCCCCTTCCCTCAGCCAGGATATCCTCCCGAAATATCCGGTGTCCTCTTTGTAAATCTCGATATGGGCGTCCTTTTCCGCCACGACCCACGTGCCCGTTATAGCGTCGGAGGCAGCCTCCGGCGCAAGGCAGTGCGCCGCGGCCCCGAGGACGAGCCATAGGAAGGCCGAAAGGGCGGGCAGCCGGAAGGTCCCCCGGAAGGGGCGCGTCAAGGGGGCTGAAGACGTCACGGCTCACCCATCCTTCGCCATTACCGATGCGAGCGTTCTGGCGAACCGCGCATTCTCGCGGCGTCTGCGCAAGGGGACGGGAATGTACGTTTTTCCTCCTTCTTCCTCGAATATGCCTACCAGGACGTTCCTTTTGAGGAATCGGCCGGAGAGCTCGGCCGCGCTCTTCCTGACCGCAAGAAGGAGGAAATTGCACCCCCTGTCGATCAATTCGATGCCTTCGATGCGGGCCAGCTTGGCAGTCATGTAGGCCTTCTCCGAAGCCAGGAACTCGGCGGTCCTCTTCGGGAACCCCTTGTCGCGCAGGGAAGCGAGGGCGCCCGCGGCTGCCACTGTGTTCACCGGGCCCGGGTCGATCACGCCGGCCACGAGGTTGCACGCTTCCCGGCTTCCTATAGCGTAGCCCAGGCGAAGGCCCGCAAGGCCGAAGAAAAAGGAAAAGGTCCTTAGGATAAGAACATTGGCGGACCGCACGGCCCCTGCTGTCGGCGTTTCAACCTCGGCAAACCCCGATAGGGCCTCATCGATGACGAGCACGGTCCTTGAGCCGGCCAGGGCCCCGATGACCCGGTCCAGCGTGGGCAGGTCGATGATAGTGCCGGTCACCGGGTGGGGGTTCGGCAGGACGATGGCGCCGATTCCTTCCAGGCTTCCGAGCAGCGCTTCCGCATCGAGGGAGAACTGCCGGTCCTCGCGCAGAGGGAAAGGGACGATGGCCGCCCCGTGGCGCTCGGCGAGCCCCAGGCAGCGCGGCGGCAAGGGGGAAGGCGCAAGGAGCCTGCCCGGTTTGAGGGCGGTCATGAGCAGGTCGAGGAGCTGGGTCGAACCGTGGCCGAAGAGGATGTTGCCCGGGTCGATCTGCTCCTTTCGCGCGATGAAGCGCCGCAAGTGGCGGGCCGTCCGGTCCGGCGGGAGATGCACCGCTTTCAAGGCCTTTCTCATTGCGTGCCTCGCCTTGTTCGAAGGGCCGATGGGGTTGGAAAAGAGCGTGAAGTCGAGGACCTGCCTTGTCGGGACCTTCTTTGCCTCGCTGTAGTCGTAGGCGTCCATATGCATTATTGGACAGTCTATCGGGCCCGGTGTCAAGGGAAAAGGCGGTCCGCCTAGCACCAGTTGTCGGTCTGCGGCTGGGGCAGCTGATAAGACTTGAGGGTCTCTACGTACCGGTTGAACCCGTCTTCACCTTCCTTTTCAAGCTCCTCTATCCTGGGCAGCACCTGGCTCAGCACGCCCTCGTCTTTGACCACCTCCAGGGGATAGCGGAAATAGCCCGAGCGCTGCAGGAGGATGTAGACCTGCTTCTCTTTTTTGGAGAGCGCCAGAAAGGCGTCGAGCAGCTTCAGCATGGACGTCTTTTTCTCGTGAAGGAAGCCGTCGACCTCCATGAGGAGGTTCAGGCTGAAGTCGTTTGAGGAGAAGTAGCTGTGCATCTCGTCGAGGTTCTCCACGAGCAGCCTTATTTCCGCCACTATCTCGTCGTCGGCCATGGGCACGAAAGTCCCCTCCTGCACCATCTTCTGCATGGGCGAAGCGGGGTGCATGGCGAAAGTCCTCACCCTTATGAAATGGGGGCGTATTTGGTTCAACACGGCGGCGGTCTCGCGGGCATGCTCCTCGCTGAAGGACCTCCCCCCTATACCCGGCATGATATACTCCGACAATTCCAGGCCGGCATCCATAACGTGCCTGCCCCCGGTAACGATCTCCTCCGGGGTCAGCCCTTTTTTTATAAGCTTGAGAACGCTGGCAGCGCCGCTCTCCATGCCTGCGTGGACTCTGGTGAGGCCCGCTTCCCTGAGCCGTATCAATTCCTCAACCCTCTTCCGCTTGAGGGTCCTTGCGCGGGCATAAGTGGTTATCCTCTCGACCTTCGGAAACTTCTCCTTCAGATAATGGAGGATGGCGATCAGGTCATCGGTGGGCAGGACGAGATTATCCGCGTCCTGCAGGAAGACCGAGCTGATCCTGCCATTGCGCCCGTACTCTTTCGCCATGGCGTCGATGTCCTTCTTCACTTCTTCGACGGTCCTCCTGGAGAACTTCACCCCTTTATAGGCAGGGCAGAAAACGCACTGGTTCCACGGGCAGTTGCGCGTTACCCTCACAAGCAGGCTGGAAGCCTCGCTGGGCGGCCTTATTACTCCCTGTTCAAACATTGTTGTCTCCTCATTCCTTATTCCCCTATAAGATAACCTCTACCCTTATTGTATGCAACTTTTTGCCCAAGTTCGGTAGGGGGACTGGCCCCGGCGTCCCGAGTTAGTTACGGAAGTTACCAGCGCTCCTGAATGAAGTTGCTACCTGCGGGCGGTGGAGGGCGTTGCGGCCTCGTCGGTCGCTGCCTCGGTTCCGATGAGGTACTTCGAGACCTTGCCGGAGAGCACCTTTTCTATCTGGCGCGCCCTCTCGCGGGAGATATTGAAGTGGTCCCCTATTTCCTGCAGGGTTACGGGGTCGTCCGTCATGATGCGGTGCTCGAAGATGTAAAGCTCCCTTTCGTTCAGCCTCTGTCTGAATTCCGCTATCTTGCGGGCCGCTATCTTTTGCTTTTCTCTCTCTTCGACGATTTCTTCGACATTCCCGTCCGCCCTGACCATGTCCATCATGGTCTCTTCACCCTTTTCGTAGAGGGGCTGATCCAGGGAAACGTCCGTCATGGTGAGCCTTTTTTCCATATCCTCCACATCCGCCTCCGACACTTCCAGGTTGCTCGCAAGCAGTTGGGGGGCAGGGAGGATGCCTTTCGCCTCCAGCCTTTTTTTCTCCTTTTCGAGACCGTAGAAGAGCTTTTTCTGGCTGTCCGTGGTGCCCACCTTCACCAGACTCCAATTGCTGCGGATGTATTTGAGGATATAGGCCCTGATCCAGAAGGACGCATAGGTGGAGAATTTCGTCCCCTTGTAAGGGTTATACTTCCTTACCGCCTGCATGAGACCGATGTTGCCCTCCTGAATAAGGTCGCGCACGTTCATGTAAGTATTGTAGTAGCCTAGGGCTATCTTCACCACTAGCTTGAGGTTTGAAAGGATGAGCAGGCGGGCGGCGTCTTTGTCCTTGTGTTTGTATACCTTTTCCGCAAGCTTTTTCTCTTCGTCCCTCGTCAGGAGCGGGTGCCGCGAGATCTCCGCGAGGTACTGCCTGAGGGAGTCGAAACTGGCGGGGAGGGATTTTCTTTCCGCCGGCGTTCCTTCTCTTTCAATCTCTTCCACTCTCCTCTTGTCTCCTTACAGGCCAATAAGTTAACATGTCCCCTTCCACCGTTCAAGGCCTGCGGGCTGAATGTCCGTGGCGGTGCGGCCGCTGCCCGTCTGCAGGAAGCACTGGGGGTCGTCCGCCAGGAAATCCGCCTTTCCGGAGAGACGAGAGCAGGCGTAGGCCACAGCCCGGCACCCCCTGCAGTCCGCCCAGCGGCTGCAGCGGCCGCACCTGCCGACGTAGGCCTTCCTGTCCCTGAGCATGTTGAGCACGGGCGACTGCGTCCAGATGCGTCTTATCGAAGCGGTCCTTGTATTGCCTATAGGCACCGGCAGCCGGCGGCACGGCAGAAGGGTGGCGTCCGGAAGGATGGTCAGGCCGGAGACCGCCGCTGCGCATCCGCCGAAGGGGAAGTCTCCTCCGTCGGCCTTCGGGCCTTCCAGCGACGCGGCGATGGGGTCTCCCGTCGTTATCTGGATCCGGTCGTCCCTGAATTCAAGAAGGCGTCCGTATGTCTCCCGGACCTTCCCGGGACTGAGCATTTTCCCCGCCAGTCCCTTGCCCCTCCCGTAAGGGACGAGCCGGGAGAAGCCGACCCTCCGGACGCCCGCATCCAGGGCTATCGAAACGACCTCGTCGAGAGAGTCCACGTTGAGGGTCGAGAGGGTCATATTGAACGCTACGGGGATGTCCTGCCCGACGAGCCTGAGCGTCCCTTTCATCGCTTCGAGGAAGGCGCCTTTGCCCCGTATGGAATCGTGAAGCCCTTCCGGCCCCTCGATGCTTATCTGGACGCCGTCCACGAGCCCCGAGAGCCTCTTCGCCCTTTCCTCATCGACCAGGGTGCCGTTGGTAAGGAGATAGACCTGGAACCCCTCTCCTTTGAGCAGCCGGAGGACCTCGACGATATCGCCGAGCAGGAGGGGCTCCCCTCCGGTCACGTTGAAGCTGGGCGAAAAGGGGATGTCGTAATCCTCCGCCCAGTCCCCGACCATATCGGACACCTCGCCGGCCAGCCGCCGGATCGCAGCGAAATCAAGCTCCGGTCCGTGGCCGCCTTCCTGGTAGCAATGAGCACAGGCCAGGTTGCAGCGGCTTGTCAGGTGCCACTGGACGAAAAAGTCTTTTTTGCTTTTTTCTGTTGCCGAACCGGCAACATCTAGCCTTTTCAGCTCTTTCACTTGCGACAGACCCTGATCTCGGGCCTCGAGAGGGCGTTCTTCATCTTGCCCCAGAAAAGGGCCTCCCTGGCCAATAACTTCTTGCCGATCTTTTTTTTCATTGCTCCTCCTCTTTTTATGGCGAGGGGACCGGTCCCGGTCCCTTTTCTCCAGAATATAAGCATCACTCCGCAAGAAATCCGCTTCCTGAGTCGCTAGGAAATCTTATGGGCCTTTGCAGGCTATATAGAATTTTGCAAGATTATTAACTCACGATCGGCTTCGCCGCAGAGGCAACTTTTGCGGCATCGTCCATGAGCTGACCGAACCTACTTGTGTGTGTACTATTTCGATGGAAGGTTACAGATCTTGCTGCCGCTTTCACCCTCCTCATCACCGGTCAGACTGTAGCTTTCAAACTCCTTTCGCCATTTTCTGGGCCACTCAACAAAGTCTCTGGGAATTTCAGAATGTCCGGCCCGCAGCGAAATTTCCTCTACTTCGCGCATTTCTTTTGCCTCTTGCGCGAGGTTTTTGAGCTTCTGCCTGTAACTCTCATTATCTTCCATGGGGATTGTTTCTTCGGCGTAAGCTTCTATGGCGAATAAATGCTTCCTGACACACATCTCGCCGTCACTCTCGCAAGGGCACGATGGATCGCTTTGATGCTCCTGTAACAATAGAAGCTCTTTGATGATCTGCTCGTACTGCCATTTAAGGATCGGTTTCATGTGAACACCTCCTCAACGATATGAGAGATGGCCACCTTTTCATGAAGTCTCGTGTTTTTACAGAAATCGTGCCGGCCAAGCTGCTCTAACCGGGTGACCAGGCTTTTTTCATTCTCTCCCGGACAAACCGTGGCCGTTGCTAAGGCAGGCAGCTCATAGGAAGGAGCCGACAAAGACCCGATCACCATAACGGTAATGAGCGCCCCATAGAATATTTCCCCTGTTCATTCTCCTCAAATATTCTGATAGTTTTGAGAACCCCTGGGAGATTGCCTCTTGCCCTACAACATAGTCAATTATAAGACCTATATTAAGGAAAACAAGTGCAACAACGATACTCAAAGCCTTATCCGTGGCCGGAACGGGGAAATTGGTCTCCCCATCTTCTTGACCGCAACGTGCACGAGACATGAACCTTAAGTGAGTTCAGAGGCGTCATAAAGGGAGGCGATGGAGAGGCACAACCATGTCCTAGCGCCCCGGCCCGATGGGAATTCTCTCGGCAGCTTTTTCGCGGGTTGGACCGGCCGTGTCGGTCCTGTCAGGAAGAAGCAGGGTCCGATTGCGCGTGCCCGTCCCGGGCGCGCCTCAGGTCAGCGAGCAGCCTGTCGGTAAGCATGGGCCCGTCGCCAAGGCTGCCCTCCAGCCGGTCTTTGAAAATGGTTGTGCCGTTCTCTTCTCCGTAGAAGGCGCGCAGGACGACGCCTGTGCCCGAGACGCTGGCGTTGATGCCTAAAGGAACGCTGCAGCCGCCCCCGACGCCGGCCAGGAACCTGCGCTCGAGACCGACCTCGAAGGCCGTAACCTCGTGGTTCAGGGGCCGCACAAGCTCGGCCGCCTCGGCTGAAGACCTCGTTTCTATCCCTATTGCCCCCTGCCCGCAAGGAGGGACCATGACATCCAGGGGAAGGACCTCCCTTATGCGGTCGTGAAAGCCCATCCTCCTTACCCCGGCGCAGGCGAGTATGAGTGCGTCGAGGTCCTCTTCATCGAGCCTCCTTATGCGAGTGTCCACATTGCCCCGCAAAGGAACTACCTCGATGTCCGGTCTCGGGGCGAGGGCTTGCGCCTTCCGGCGCATGCTGCTTGTGCCTATCCTGGCGCCTTGCCGCACGTCGGTAAATCGGCCGGTCTTGGGGCAGATGAAGGCGTCCCTGGGGTCTTCCCTTTCGAGGATTGCGCTCAAGGCAAGCCCGGCAAAAAGCTCCGTAGGCAGATCTTTGATGCTGTGCACCGCCAGGTCGATGGCCCCGCCGGCCAGGGCCTCTTCGATCTCCTTTATGAAGAGCCCCTTCCGGCCGATCAGGTAAAGGGGTTTGTTCCAGATGGAATCACCCGTGGTCTTTATTTTTTTTACGGTAAACTCGAATTCGGGATAAAGGCGCGAGAGGGCCTCGACCACTATCCCCGTCTGAACGAGAGCGAGCTTACTCCCCCTCGTCCCTATTATCCATTTCCTTTTCATCATCTTCTCCGAGGAGCAGTTGTTTTATCAGCTCCAGCACGGCGGGACTGCCGTTCCCCTTGAGCATCACGAGGTGGGGATGGACTATCTTGTTGACGATCGATCTCGTGAGGAGGTCGAGCTGCCTGGCCGTCTCCTCGTCCGCGCCTTTCAGTTTCTGGAGAGTCTTTTTCAGCTCCCTGTCTCTCATGGTGTCTAGGTTTTCCCTTATCCGGGCGATAAGGGGGTTCATTTCCAGCCTGCCCATCCAGAGGCCGAACTTGCGCACCTCTTCGTCGACTATCTCGTGGGCCCTCCGTGACTCCTCGATCCTGTTCGAAAGATGGGCCTGGGAGAGTTCCTTGAGGTCGTCGATGTCGTAGAGGTAGATGTTCTGGATGTCGTTTACTTCGGGCGCTACGTCCCTCGGGACGGCTATGTCGATGAAAAAGAGGGGGCGCATCTTCCTCTTTTTCATTGCGCGGAGGACCATGGCCTTGTCGATGACCGGTTCCCCCGCGCCGGTAGACGAGAGCACCATATCGACCCGGGTGAGCAAGTCGCCCAGATCGTCGAAGGGGTAGGCAACGCCTATTGTCTCCTCGGCAAGCTGCTGCGCCTTTCCCAGGGTCCGGTTAGTGACGAGCACCTCCCCGAGGCCCTCCTTCCTGAAGTGCTTCAGGGCTATCTCGCACATCTCGCCGGCGCCCACGACGAGTATCTTTTTCTGGCTCAGCTCGCCGAAGATCTTTTTGGCGAGGTCGACCGCCATGGCGCTGATCGAAACCGGATTGTAGCCGATCTTGGTCTCGGTGCGCACCCTTTTGGCGACCTGGAAGGCCCGGTTGAACACCTTGTCGAGGAAAGGGCCTGCCGCGCCGCAGCCGCTTGCCAGCCTGTAAGCGTCCTTCACCTGGCCGAGTATCTGGGGCTCTCCTATGACCATCGAATCGAGGCCCGAAGCGACGAGGAAGAGGTGCCTGTATGCCTCCTCATCGCTCAGCAGATAGGTGTACTCGGAAAGGGACGGAGCGCCGAAACGCCGGGTCAGGGCGTGCATTGCGGCGCGGCCCGACGCCTCCCCGTCCGTGCTCGCGACGTAGACCTCCGTCCTGTTGCACGTGGAGATAACGGCCGCCTCGCCGGCGCATTCGGTCCTGAGATCGCCGAGCAGCTCCCCTGCGGCCTCTTCCGGGACGAAGAGTTTTTCCCTTATTTCGACGGGCGCTGTATTATGGTTGAGGCCGAGGACGATAAGACCAGTAGTCATTTCACATATAGGCGTGGAGACCGCCGATAAAGAGGTTGACGCCGATAAAGGTGACTATCACGGAGACGAAGCCTGCGATCATCATGTAGGCAGTCTTCCTCCCCCTCCACCCGATGGCCAACCGGTTGTGGATGAGTACGGCGTACATTATCCAAGTGATTAGCGACCACGTCTCTTTCGGGTCCCAGTTCCAGTAGGACCCCCAGGCGAGATCGGCCCAGATTGCCCCGGTGACTATCCCTATGGTGAGAAAAGGGAAGCCGTAGGACATACACTTGTAGTTGATCCGGTCGAGCGTCTCCAGGGACGGAAAGCGCGCGGAAATATCCCGCATCCTCTTTCTCTTTATGCCCCGTTCGATGCACAGATAGACGATGGAGACGAGGAAGCCCGAGAAGAAGACGGCGTTGCCTATAAAGGCGAAGGTCGTATGGACCGGCAGCCAATAGCTCCGCAAAACCGGCGGGAGGGGCCTGATATCGGCGGAGGCGGCCAGCGCCCCTATGAGCATGAGGGTCACGACTGGGGCGAAGATGCTGCCCAGCGACCCGACCCTGTAGATGCGCCTCAAAAAAATAAAAAAACCTGCCGTGCAAAGGGCGAAGAATGACAGCGACTCGTGAAGGTTTGTGATAGGCGTGTAGCCGGCAATGAAGTAGCGCAGGACGAGGGCGAAGAGATGGACGAGGAAACCGACGGCAAGAAAGAAGTGTCCCGCCCGCTCCGGTACGGTCCTGCCCGCCTTGACAGAACCCATGTAGCAAGAGGAGGAGACGATATAGAGCCCGAGGGCCGCGTACAGGACGTAGAGGACTATCATTGGCTATATTATACCTGACGGCGGTGGGATTTGCCATCCCACCGCCCGTGCGGTAATCAAATACCCGTGAACATTTCCCTGATCCTGGACAAGGGGGTCTTGCCCGTAGTCGCCATATAGGCGTGGATGACGATGAAATCGGCGAAGACGTAGGCGGCGATCACGTGGACGGCGTCGAGGACGCGAAGGCCCCCGATAAAGCCTATGGCCTGCCTGAAGAGCAGGATGTCGCTGAAGAGGACGCCCGTAACGATGACGACCGGTGTGAATACGAGCTGGATGGAGATGTAGGCAAGCTTTTTGAGGGGGTTGAACTTTTCCCCTGCCGTCGTCGGGAACGGGTCTGTCTCCCCTTTGAATGTGCCAAGGGCATAGTAGCGGGCCTGCCGCGCGAGGCCCGAAAGGTCCCTCCTGCGGACCCCGTAGCACCTGGCCAGGCTCCCGTCCAAAACGGCGGCGACGAGCCAGAAGAGAAAACCGGCAATCATGGCGAACCCGAGGACCTTGTGGATGAGCACTGCCTTTTGGAAGGGGAAGATATGGAGGTCCGTAAACCCCAGCTCGAGGCCCGTGACTATGAGAAGGACTATGATGACGGTATTGGCCCAGTGCCATATCCTGAGCCAGAGGGGATGGAGCGGCTTCATCTTCTCACCGTGAGGCGCAGAACGATGTGGCAGCAGATGGCTGCGCCGGTAATCGCTATCAACCAAAAGCCGATGAAATCGATCCATTTGAACCCGATGTCCCTATCCGTGCGGAGGGGCTTCAGCAACAGGAAATCAATGATGTCCTTCCTTTTTAGCTTGTTTTTTGAGAGGAGGAAGAAATCGGTAGACGCGGCGATGGGGTAGGAGGCAAGGAGCGTGCCCTTCAGAGGTATGTACTCCGCCGACCCTTTCCCCGGGAGGACGAAGAACATGGACCCGTAGAACCGGGCCCGTCCGGAATGGCAGGCGACGCAGCGCCTTTCCTCGACCGGGTTCTCGGAATATTCGTGGAAAGGCTTCGTCACCACTACGGATGCATCGATCACGAGATTCTTGTCCCTCCTCGCGAGGACCCTGAAAAGCCTGCCGATTTGGTCATCCCGGCTGCCTTCCCTTATGAGACCCGCCGGGTCCGTCCCGTAGAGCCGGACGAGTTGGTCGTAAGGGAGCCTCACCTTGCCCTCGGGCGACTTCCTCGCAAAAAAAAAGACTATGCTTTTCTCCGACCGGCGACTGTGACAGGTCGCGCACTCGAGGTAGCCGAAGTGGAGTGCCGGGTAGGGGAGCCAGGCGTGTTTATTCAAGTAATCGCCGTGGCACCCGGCACAGACATTTATCCGCTCTTTCGTCCCCAGCTCCCTGTAAGGCCTGATCGCGTGCGGGTCATGGCAGTCGGTGCATCGAAGGGAACCTTTTTTCGCGTGCAGGGATGCGCTAAATGCCTCGTATGCGCTCCCGTGACACCCGGCGCAGACGCGGTTGCCCTTGTCTTTTTGGAGGAAGTGGACGTTGTGGCAGTCACGGCAGGCCAGGCCGCTCTTTTTATGGCCGCTCCCGGCGTAGGAAGCGACCGTCCCCTCGTGGCATCTCCGGCATGGCTGCGGCTGCTGCTTCCCCTCGTGGGGCACCGAGGCGCTTCCCGGGTGGCAGTCCAGGCACCCTGTGTTACCGTGGCGGGCGCCGACGTATGCCTCGTGGCATTCCAGACAGCCCTCCGCCCCGCCGGCGGCCTTTGCCGCTCCGAGAGGGAGAAGGGTAAGCATGAGGGCCGCAGCAAGAAGGCGCAAGGACAGAGCATAGGGGGCCGGGGCGATTTTTCTTAACGGACCGGCCCCCTCCACGCTACAGGATATCCCTTACATCGCTAACATTCAGCTCGAGCATCTTTGTGCTGGCGAGAAGGCGCACGAGGTTCTTCTTCACCGCCTCTATGTCTCCCCCCAGTTCCATGAGCTCCTCCGCCGTCTTTCGCAGGAGCTTTATTCGCTTATCCATTTCCTCTATCTTGTAATTGTCGCTCACGATCGCCTCCCCCTCCTTAGTGTTTCCTCAGATCCTTGAACCTCTTCGCCTTCACCTCGTACCTGGGAAGGCTACCGTGGGGATGGACCTCTATCTTGTAGCCGAGGTTCGTTTTCACCCTGAGCTCGTCCTTGAGCCTGGCAAGGATCGACTCCTGCCCGCCCTCGAAGCCCGGTTTGATCTCTATCTTGAGCGATATGTCGTCTATGTCGCCCTTCTTCGTCACGACTACCTCGTACTCGTCGGAAAGCTCGCTGAAGCTCCGTACTACCTCTTCGATTGCCGTCGGGGCGAGCAGCACTCCCTTGACTTTCGTGATGTCGTCCGCCCTTCCCACGACCCCTCCGTCGATGATGCGGAAGGTCCTGCCGCAATCGCAAGAATAGTCGGCCCAGCGGATGACGTCCTTCGAATCGAAGCGGATGCAGGGCTTTGCAATCCTGTCGAAGGCGGTGATGACCATTTTGCCGTTCCTGCCCGGCTCCTCGATTATCTCGCCCGTATCTACATCCTCTATCTCGACCAGGAAGAAGGCCTCGTTCACGTGGAGGCCCCTCGGCTGGAAGGTGCACATGTAGCTCCAAGCCCCTATCTCCGTGGCGCCGATGTGATCGTACACCTTTGCGCCCCACGTGTCCTCCATGCGCTGCCTGGTGGTAGGGATGCTCGCGCCCGGCTCCCCCGCGCAGGTGATGCGCCGGATGCCTATGCTCTTCGGGTCTATGCCTATCTTCCGGGCCGTGTCGGCAAGGCCGAGGACGTAAGTAGGGGTCGCGCCGAAGGCAGTGCAGCGGAGCTCCTTCATTTTCATGATCCTGGCTCCCGTGTCGAGCACCCCGCCCGGCACCACTTCGCAGCCCAGCTTTTCGGCTGCATAGTGACAGGCCCAGAAGGCGACGAAGATGTTGTAGCCGAAGGGCAGGAACATGCGGTCCGTGTCCCTGTAGCCTTGCGCGTACAGGATGTAGGCCCAGCTCTCGGCCCACCATTCCCAGTCCTGCCAGGTATCGGCCTGATAGACCGGCGTGCCCGTAGTGCCGCTCGTCTGGCGGAACTCGGTTACTTCGGAGAGCGGTACGGCGAGCATATCGCCGTAAGGAAAGGGCGGTCTGCTCTGCACGTCCCTGAGCATGCCCTTGTCTGTTTTCGGGACCTTTCTCACATCCGCAAGGGTCTTGATGTCGCCCGGCTCGATGCCAGCCTCCCGATAGAGCTTGCCGTAAAACGGGGACTTCTCGTAGGCCCACGTGAAGATGCGCTTGAACTTCTTCAGCTGGAGTTCCTGCAGCTTCTCCCTTGGCAGAGTTTCCGTGATCGGGTTCCAGTACAAACTCGCGTCTTTTGCCATGTCGGTCCTCCCTGACCCTGTCTCTTTACAGCCTAAGCCTTACGCACCCCTAACCCCCGGAACACATCATAAAACGGGGCGCCTCCAACACCAACACTTCCGTTTCCCCCTTCTGCATCCTACGGTAGAGCATGTTGAGGAGCTGCTGGAAGCTCGTTACCTGCCACCCGCTCACGATCCTCCAAATCTCCGGGTCGGCCCAATTCCAGTCCTTTGCTTCATCGAGGGTGTGGTAGCTCTCTTCGCCCGTTTCCCTGTTCAACACCTTCAGCCTGATCTTATAGGTGACCTTGCCTTCCTTTTCGCTCGCGGCCGGCGAGCCTTTACCGTCTTCCGCCATTTTTTTAACCTTCCTCTAGCATACACAATAACGACAGGCGACCTGCCGTGGCTTATTCAATACCCCGGATCGGATGATTCATCGTTTCCATAGGTGGCGCTCCCTTCACCCGTCAGACCTTTGATCCGGGGGCTCTCCCCGCAGAGGTCGCAGCTTGGGTGCCTCCCGATCTCGATAAAATTGGCGCCGAGGTGCAGGGCATTATAAATGTAGAACTTGCCGATCATGGGCGTCCCTATTCCAAGGATCAGCTTCACCGCCTCCGTGGCCTGGACCAGGCCGATCTGCCCGGGTACCATACCCAGGACCCCCACCTGGCTTCAGGTAGGCACCAGGTGCCGGGGCGGCGGGACAGGAAAGATGCATCTCAGGCAGGGCCCTCCTTTTTTCGGCCAGAAAACGCCTGCCTGCCCGTCAAAACCGACGGCGCCGCCGAAGATGCAGGGCTTGCCCGCAAAATAGCATGCGTCGTTGATAAGGAACTTGGTAGCTATATTGTCCGAAGCGTCTATCACTACGTCGAAGCCCTCCAGGATCTCCAGGGCGTTCCCGGGGACAAGGCGCTCGGGATAAAGGACCACCCTGACATCGGGGTTGATCCTCTCTATGGCAGACTTCGCGGAATCCACCTTGAGCCTGCCCACGTCGCCCGTCCCGTGGAGGACCTGCCTGTTCAGATTGGAGAGGGCTACCGTGTCGAAGTCCACAATGCCGACCGTCCCCACGCCGGAGGCGGCAAGGTAAAGGGCCGCGGAAGAGGCGAGACCGCCGGCGCCGACAAGAAGGACACTAGCGGACATCAGCTTGAGCTGGCCTTCCTCGCCCACCTCCTTAAGGAGCATATTCCGGCTGTAGCGGTCGAGCTGACGGCGGGTGAAAGCGCCGTCGGCAACGACGGCTTCCCCCGCCTCAAGCCATGCATTGTAGCCGGCTGCAATGGAGAGGGCTTTTTTGAAGCCCATATTCCTCAGCCGGGCGGCAGCCCGCAGGGAGACGGCGCCCGTGGAGCAGTAAAGGAGGACGGTCGTCTCTTTCCCTTCCGGAAGCTCCCCCAGGTTCTCTTCCAGGAGGCCGGGAGGCACCGCTCGGCTGCCTTCGATGCGGCCGAGACACATCTCCCCCTCGCCCCTTACGTCCAAGAGGATCGCCCGGCCGCTCCGCAGGATCTCCTTCGCCTCGTCGATGGTTATCTCAAGCTCCACGGGCTCCGTTGCAGCCTTCACCCGGTCTCTTCCTTCAAGCGCACCCTCTTGCGTTTTCATGGCTCAGCGTTCATGATAGTAAACTTATGTGCCTAAAAGTATATACTCTACCGAAGGACTAATCAATGGATTATGTGCTATTATGAGGTCCTTTACGGCAAACGCCGTCTATCCCCTTCGGGCCGGCCGTGGCTCTTGCCGCCCTCGATCGGGCCGGCCAATTCAGAATGGAGAATACCGAGGCTATTTCTTGTGACACTCCATGCCTTTCCACGGCGGCTTCAGCCCCTTTGCCGCCATCTCCCTGCGACAGGTAATCGGAACAATAGGGCTCTTATTTCGGCCGGTCCGGAGCGGGTGCGGGCCGGAGGCCCGTCCTGACGAAGGTAAAATAATCGGCTATGATCTCCCGGTGGTCGAAGGCCAGCGCGCCGGGCAGGGAATCGAGAGAGAACACCCCGGCGCTTTTCGCATCGTCGGAGGCCTTCAGGTCGCCCTGCCCCAGGGCGGTGTAGACGACGCTCACCGTGCTGCCCCTCGGGTCCCTTGACGGTTTCCCGTAGACGTAAAGGAGCTCCCGCAGCGTCACATCGAGCGACGTCTCCTCCCGGGCCTCCCTTACCGCCGCTTCCTCCAGAGGCTCGCCTTCGTCCACGAACCCGCCCGGCAGCGCCCAACCCGGCGGCTTGTTCCTCCGCTCGATGAGGACTATACCTTCCCCGTACTCGATGATGATATCTACGGCGATAAGAGGTGTAACCGGCCTTGCCATTCCTGTCTCAGTATATCATATTTGTGATCCTGCGGACCGAAGTCCCCTCAAAGCTTTCCGCCCTTTCAGGGGACAGGCCGTTCGGTGCAGCCTTTAAGCTTGCCGTTCCTCAACGAAAAGGTGTTATTTTTTTTCTTGCATATTGGCCCCCGCCGGCAGCAAAATGAACGGGAGGGCAAAGGGCCGCGGGAGGAGGGTAACGGTGGAAACGGGGCGGAGCGGGAGCCGATGAAGAGAAAAGACCACATCGACATTGCAGGATTCCTGGTCCTTGTCTGCCTTACCCTGCTCTGGGGACTAAACTATCCGGTCGTAAAGGTGACGAACCAGGGTCTCTCCCCGATCTTCAATTCGCTCCTCAGGTCCGTGATCGCCTCCATCTTAGGCATCTCCTACTGCCTCTTCATAAAACAGCCCCTTTTCCACAGGGATATCCGCCTCTTTCACGGCTTTATCGTCGGAATGCTTTTCGGCATGGAGTTCATCTGCATCTACGTCAGCCTGATTTACACCGATGCGGCCCGCAGCGTGATATTCGTCAACCTGTCCCCCTTTGTGGTTGCCGTGGGGGCCTATTTATTCGTAAAGGAAAGGATCGGCCCCTTGCAGGTCGCGGGACTGATCCTCGCCTTTCTCGGCGCTTATCTGGTCCTTCAGGGGAAGCCCCGGACATGGACCCCTGCCTTTCTCGCCGGCGACCTGATGGCCATCGCCGCCGCCTTCTTCTGGGGCGCGACGACCGTCTACATAAAGAAATATCTCGCCGAAAAGGTGCAGCCCATCCACACCTTTCTCTATCAACTCGTCTTCTCGGTGCCCATCATCCTCGTCTTCGCCCTCGCAACAGAGCCTGTATGGATAATCCGCCTTACCCCCGCCATCGTCGGCGGCGTGCTCTATTCGTCGGTAATCGTCGCCTTTGCCTCCTACCTCGTCTGGTTCCGGCTCATACACTCCTATCCGATCTCGCAACTGGCCGTCTTCACCTTTTTGATGCCCGTATTCGGCACGGCCGCGAGCGGCATTTTTCTCGGCGAGCAGATGACATGGGGGCTTATCGGCGGTCTCTGCCTGGTTTGCGCCGGCATATACGCGACGAACTACAGGAGGGGCGGCCTATCCGCAAAGGGTGGAAAGTCAGCCGAGCCCGAAGGAAAGGGCCAGATGGTAGGCTGCGACCCCTCCAAGGAATGAGACCGCCAGCATGAAGAGGAAGGAGGAGATGAACCACCTCCAGCTTCCCATCTCCTGCTTCATAACGGCGACCGTCGCGGCGCACGGGACGAAGAGCATGAGCACAACGAGAAAGGCAAGGGAGGAGGCAGGGCTCATGACCCTGGGCAGCACGCTCCGGAGACCTTCTTGACCCACCCCGTAGAGGACGGCAAGGGTGGCTATCGAGTTCTCCTTGGCCACGAGGCTCGAGACAAGGGCCACCATCTCCTTCCATCCCAGGCCCATGACCGCCCCCACGGGTGAAAGCAGCCTGCCCATCCAGGCGAGCACGCTCGTGTCGAGGCGTCCCCCGGGGATGTTGGCGAGAAGCCAGGTCGCTACGGAAGCAGCGAGGATCACGCTGCCGGCGCGCCTCACAAAGGAGACCGTCCTTGCCCACACCGCTATCGATATGGTATGCGGGTCGGGTTTGTGGTACAGGGGCAGCTCCATGATGAAGGGCATAGGCTCGCCCTTCATGAAGACCCTGCTGATAGCCATGCCCGTGACGCCGAGTACCGCGATATTGGTGGTAAGGAGCAGCCAGGAGACGAGGGCGGCCCTTTCCGCGAAGACGGCTGCGCTTACGAAGGTGAGCACGGCCAGCCGGGCCGTGCAGGGAACGAAGGGCGCCAGGAAGATAGTGAGGAGGCGCGCCTTTCTCGATTCCACTATCCGGGCCCCGATCACGGAGGGCACATTGCAGCCGAAACCGAGGCAAAGGGGCAGGAAGCTCTTGCCGTGGAGGCCGATGACGTGCATGAACCGGTCCATCACGAAGGCGCCCCTCGCCATGTAGCCCACGTCTTCGAGGAACGCCAGGCAGACAAAGAATATGATCAGTATGGGCAAGAAGGTGAGCACGGACCCGGCGCCGCCGATAACGCCTTTGATAACCAGTCCCGAGAGCCATTGCGGCGCCCCGGAGAGGGCGGTCTCCAGGAGGCGCGCAAAAGTTCCGAGGAGCCATTCAAGCTGGTGCTGCACCGGGAAGCCTACCTTGTAGGTGAGAGTAAAGACAAGGCCGAGTATTGCCAGAAACACCGGGATACCCAGGATGGGCTGAGTGAGCAGGTGGTCAATCCGGTCCGTCATAAGCACCTGCCCCCTCCTGAAGTGCGAGACGGCGATGCGCGTTACAGCCTCTATCCAGTCGTACCTGCCCCCCAGTACTGCCCGCAGCGCGTCCTCGTGCTCGATGAGGAGCCCCTGGATCTCGTTCCATCTGTCCTCCGGGACAAGCCCCTCCACCGCGCGGGACACCTCAGGGTCGCCCTCCATAAGCTTCGTTGCCACCCAGCGGTCCGTATAGGACCGCGGCATTCGGCCCTTCAGAAGCTCCAGGAGCCTCATGTAGATGGCCCTGTGGTCGTAGGAAACGTCGGGCAGGCGCGGGTTGAAGTCGACCATCCGGTTCGAGGCATCTACTATGAGGGGGACGAGCTCCCTTATGCCCTTGTTTTTCGTTGCTATAACCGAAACGGCGGGCAGGCCGAGCGACCTCTGGAGGGCGGCCACGTCCACGTGAATGCCCTGGCTCTCGGCGACATCCATCATGTTCACGGCCACGACGATGGGCACGTCGAGGAGGAGCAGCTCGGAGAGCAGGTACAAGCTCCTCTCGAGGGCGGAGGCGTTGGCAACGAGCACTATGACGTCCGGCCTTTCGTGGATGATGAACTCCCGGGCCGCCCTCTCTTCTTCCGAAAAAGACGTAAGGCTGTAAGTGCCCGGCAGGTCGACGATACGCATCCGGGCGCCGTCGCTTACGTGAACCCCTTCTTTCTTCTCCACGGTCTTCCCCGGCCAGTTTCCCACGTGCTGCGACAGACCGGTGAGGATGTTGAAAAGAGTCGATTTTCCCACGTTCGGCTGTCCGGCCAGGGCGACGAGCAGATGGGTCTTCTCCTCCTCGGAGGGGGCGATCTTTGAGACGAATATGCGCGAGGCCTCTATTCTGCCGAGGGCAAGGCGCGTGCCCGAGGCGAGGACGATCACCGAGCCGCCGCTGTTCGTGAGCATCCTGATCGTCGTCCCGAGGACTATTCCCATTGACGCGAGCCGGCTAGTAAGGCGCTCGCCGCCCCCTATGGAGCTGACTATGCCCTCCTCGCCCTCCCTCAGAGTCGTCACGGTGGAGACCACGTTTTCCACAGCGTTTTTTCCTTTCCGGAACTACGGATTAGCTCTGTTTATACCTGTATTCTTTTGAAATGTCAACGCCGCCGTAAAGGCGCAGGTGAAGGCGTAGCGGGTCCGTCCGGGTCGCATAGGTTACAGGCCACGGAACAAACGCCTCCTCGAGGGTGTCTAAGGTAGAAGATGGGTTGGAAGTTATTTACTTATTTACGCCCGTTAGTCGCCCCCGCCCCCAACGACCTGCGGCGAGGGGTCCGGGGACGAGGAAATATCTTGTCAAGCCCGAGACATTTTTGATAGCATTGTTAAGTCAACGAATCGGATCCCTGGGGTTGAATAAAGGGACGAGGAGGGAAAGGACATGAAGCGTCTTCCGGCAGTTCACGCAACGCTCTTTTTGTTGTTTGTCTGCTCTATCGCCCTTTTGGTTCCATCTCAGGGGCGGGCATTTACCGTCAGCGGAGCCACCTTCAATGACCTTCACCTGAGCGGCCACGGTGGAGGGGGAGGTGGTGGAGGCGGCGGAGGCGGTGGAGGGGGCGGCGATTACTACGACCCCGTAGCCGCCCAGCACAACGAGGGACACAACCTGAACGAGCAGGGTGTCGCCTACTACAACAACAAGAACTGGGACATGGCAGTCCAGTATTTCAGGGCGGCCCTCGAGAAATGGCCGGAGAA
>Ga0116103_1000154_pt1 | contig 61202 bp, 53 predicted proteins | sample June2015DPH_4_10_2_FD_89714 | JGI IMG/M metagenome (GOLD analysis project Ga0116103, IMG submission 89714) | Peatland microbial communities from SPRUCE experiment site at the Marcell Experimental Forest, Minnesota, USA - June2015DPH_4_100 | ecosystem: Environmental > Terrestrial > Soil >...
AAAGGGCCAATCTAACCGCCGTACTGGGGGAGGGGAGAAAGGGCTAATCTAACCGCCGTACTGGGGGAGGGGAGAAAGGGCTAATCTAACCGCCGTACTGGGGGAGGGGAGAAAGGGCTAATCTAACCGCCGTACCGGGGGAGGGGAGAAAGGGCTAATCTAACCGCCGTACCGGGGGAGGGGAGAAAGGGCTAATCTAACCGCCGTACTGGGGGAGGGGAGAAAGGGCTAATCTAACCGCCGTACCGGGGGAGGGGAGAAAGGGCTAATCCAACCGGCGTACCGGGGGAGGGGAGAAACCGCTAATCCAACTGGCCTACCTGGGGGAGGGGAGAATGCGCTCGCCCGTGATCTCATGCACCACGGGCGGCGGGCTGCGGACGTTCTCTGCCGCCGGCGCCCAGCACGTACCGCGCCATGCGCAGCCGCCGGCCCAACGCGTATTCCACGTGGGCTGCAAAGAGGCGGTTGAGCGGATCGGTCTGATGGCGGCTCAGCCGCGGCAAACGCTCCGGTGATGCGGCGATGGTTGGCGACTGAATCTGCTGAACCAGGCGCAACAGCCGCGCATCCAGAGCCAGACGATCCGGGAATGATCCCTCGCAATTGCGGCAGACCACGGCGCCTCGCGACGGGGCGAAATAAACATCGCCTTTCTCCCCGCAATTCGAGCCGCACGATGCACAGGACTGCAACTGGGGCAAAAAGCCCGCGTCCCGCAGCAGGTCCAACTCAAAGGCGAGAAAGATCTCCTCGCGCTGCTCCGTGGGCAGGGCACCCAGCAGTCTTTGGAAACGATCAAACGCGTCGGCGTGCGGGTCGCGCTGCTCAAACAGCAGCGAAATCCATTCGGCCGCGTACAGGGCCAGGTACAGCCCGCGCAGGCTCTTGCGCAGGTCCAGATGCCCCTCGCACAGTTTCCACTCGGCCAGCGTGGCCAGTTCCTGGGCGGGATCGCTGGTGAACACGGCGGCGCCTTCATCCAGCAGATCGATGCCGCCGTCGAATCGCCCGGACCCGGCCTTGGTGCGGCGATGCGCGCCCTTGGCCAGCACGCGCACGATCCCATGCTGACGCGAAAAGAGCGTCAGAATCTGCGAGGTTTCGCTGTACTCCAGTTTTCGCAGACAGATGCATTGGTCGGCCGCCAGCGCCATGCGGACATTATAGGATCGCCGTCCCTCCGGGTCGCCGTTTACTGGAGCTGGTTGAGGCGGAAAAGTTGCAGTTCATTGCCCAGGTTCTCGCCCGTCGTCGGGGCGGCCTTTCGCGCCAGCACGACGCGCCGGTACAGGGCGAAAAACGCCTTGGCCGAATCCGGCGGCACGTAGTAATACTTGCCGCGGAACTCCTTCATCACGTGATACGTCCCCTCCGCCGGCGGCTTGTCGCTGACCAGAAGCTGCCCCTGCGGCACCGGCTCGTGAGTCTCCACCGGCCGCACCGGCGTCGTCAACACCACCGTGTAGACCGAATTGCTCGGCTGCTGCCCGATGGCGAGCTGCCCGCCGGCGGACTTTTCCTCCTGCGTCGCCGGCACCGTCGTCGGCATCGTCGCCGGCTGCTCGTGCGGTCCTGTCGGCGCGGCCTTGGCCGACGATCCGTACAGATACTCCTCGTACGCTTCGTACAACTTGTCGTCGCACACCGGCTCGCCGGTCAGCGTGAGCTGCGTCGACTCATCCTGTTCACCCGTGATCGACGGGAAGGTTTTGGTCACGTGCACCGGCGTGACGGACCCCGCCGCCGCGCCAAACTGGTTGCGATCCGCTTCCTTGCTGTATCCGCCGATTCCCTTGGTCAGGCTGGTCATCGTGCCGGTCATCGTGTGGTAGTCCACCTGAATGACCGGCAGCATCAGCTTGGTACGGATCAGGTTGTCCATCACCTCGTCCTGATACATGTCCAAAAGCGCCTGTCGGATTTCGAGCTGATCGCGCTTGAGAATGTCCGCCCGACATCCCCCGATCAGCACCGCCGCCAACAACAGCCAGGTTGCTCGTTTCATGTTTACAGCCCCTTCCGCCGCGACAAATTAGCCCAAGCCCGTCCACGCGCCAAAAACCGCCGCAATTGCCGACAGGCGCGGGGGCAATTGCTCGGCCGCTGCAACTGGCATATCCTTGCGAATTCGCCGCCAAGGATTGCCAGCGGCGACGGCCGAGCGCGTAGCTCAGTAGGTAGAGCAACGGACTTTTAATCCGTAGGTCCTGGGTTCGAGTCCCAGCGCGCTCATTGAAAATCATGCGGCAGCGGCCGCGCGGGCTCCGTGGCAGGGACGGCGGCGGCGGAAATCCGCGAGCCGGGCCGTTTATCGGCACGGTTATCCGCGTGGTTCGCCGCGAAGGAACAGGGAGGTCGGCCCAAATCGGATGGTGAGCAGCGGAATGGCCGCGATGTACTTGAGACGGCGCAATCGCACACTCCACCCGAGCGTTCGATAGAAGAGCCGCCATCCCCAGCCGATTCTGCCCCTCTCCAGGCACGCGATCGACAACGGCCGCAGGTGCACGCTGAGAATCCGCAGTCGCTGCCATTTTCGATCCTCGCCGCCGGGATATCGCCCCGTGGATTCCTGGTCGATCACAAAGTCACCACCCCGGCAGCAGGCCTCGAGATCGGACACCGCACTTTGGCCCTGCTGCCAATAGCCGAACAATGCCGGTGTCCGCACCAGCACAAAACCCGGGGCAACACCCAGCTTCATCCACAGATCCAAGTCCTCCATGTAAATCCGGCGGTCGGCGAACCCGCCGACCGATCGCAGCACATCCGCACGGATGGCGACGGCACACGTGCCACCAATCCACAGCAGTTCGCCGTTGGCGATGGTGTAGTAGTCGGCGAACCTGTCGCAGCCCAGGGCCGCCGGCCTACCTCGCAGCAGCGGCAATGCGTCATTGAATTCCACAGAAGTCCCGGCGACAAATGCAGGCTGGTTGTGGTCCGCGATCACTCGCGCAAAAGTCCGGAGCGTCCAGGGGAACCAGATATCGTCGCTGTCAAGAAAGGTAATGTATTCGGCCTGTGCCTGGCGGATGCCCAGGTTCCTTGCCGGCCCCGGGCCGCGATTGTCCTGTCTGAAATACCGGACCCGATCACCGTACCGCGCCGCCATTTCAGCCGTCGCGTCAGTGGAACCGTCGTCGGCCACGATCACTTCATAGTCGGTGAACTCCTGCGCGAAAACCGAATCCAACGCGCGGATGAGAAAGTCCGCTCGATTGTAAGTTGGAATAATCACGGAGAACAACGGCATGCGATTCTCCCTCGGGCGGGGTGCGTGATGAAAACGGGCACGTAGCTCAATGGCATCAATTTGAGCGGCAACTCCGCGCTGCCATTGTATCCACTGCGTATCTAGTTGCGTTCTCCGATCTGGTGGGCGGGTACGCCGGCGACCTTGGCATTGGACGGCACGTCCCGGACGACCACCGCCCCGGCGCCGATGATCGCGCCGTCGTTGATGGTGACGCCCTTGAGTACGATCACGCCCGCCCCCATCCACACGTCGCGGCCGATCTTCACGGGAGCGGTATTCATCGGCTGCGTCGAGACGAACTGGCCGCGGGCGTGCTGATGATCGGCGTCGGTGATGTAACAGAACGGGCCGATGAAGCAGTGCTCGCCCAACTCGATCCGATCGTGGGCGTCGAGCATGGTGTAGCGATTGATGTAGGTGTGAGTGCCGATCACGATGCGCGGCTCGCGCCGCCGCGGTCCGCTCGTCAGCAGAGTCACCCCATGGTCCAGGGATACGTCGTCATTCAGCCAGATGTCCCAGGGATTGCGCGGAACAAGGATCTTCTGGATCCAGCAACGGCGCCCGACGTGGGCGCCCAGCAGGCGCAGGCGCAGGCGGCGCAGGCGGATCATCACGGCCGACGGATAGCGGATCAGGCGGTTGAGCAAGTAGTCGGGCGTGTCGTCGTGGCTGGGCATCAGGCGGCTCCTTTGCCGGTGGTCGGCCGTTGCAGCAGCGCCTTCACCGGGAAGCCCAACACGTAGCGAAAGCGCGCCTGCGTCAGATTCCACAGGCACGTTTTGCGATAGGTTTCCCAGGCTTGGCGACGCATACCGGCGTTGAGGAGGCTGAGGCTGACGGCGCGGGCATGGCGGCCGAGGATTCTCCATCGCTCCGCCCGCCGCGGCGCTCCTCCCGGATATCGGCCGTTGCGCTCCTGGTCGATGAGCCAACAGACGCCGTGGTAGCACTTTTCCGCGTCGAAGGTGATGTTGCCGGGATGGTCAAAATACGCGAAGGTGACCGGGAAGCGCACCTGCACGAACCCCGGCGCCACGCCCAGTTTCATGGTCAGATCGGCGTCCTCGCCGTTGATGATGGTATCGGCGAACCCGCCGGCCGCGGTCAGGGCGTCGCGCCGAATCACAAAGGAAGACACCCCGTACCATCGCCACTGATCTCCCGAGGCATAATAGTCGGGGAACGCCTCGGTCAGCAAAGCATCCGCCTTGACATCGGGCAACTTCGCCTCGTCGACAAACCTCAGGGGGCGGCCGACGATGAACGCCGGGCGATTGTGCTCATCGATCACACGCCGGTAGGTCGCCAGCGTCCACGGGAACCAAACGTCATCGCTGTCCAAAAAGGCGACGTAGTCGCCGGTGGCATGCGTCAGCCCCAGATTCCTTGCCGCTCCCGGACCGCGATTGGGCTGCCGCAGCGTCTGCACCCGATCCGCCAGTTCCGCAAGCATGTCCATCGTCCCGTCGGTCGATCCATCGTCCACGACAATCACCTGCGGCTCAACGGGGTCCTGGGCCAGCACCGACTTCAGCGCCCGCCGCAGCAGCTCGCGGCGGTTATACGTCGGAATGATCGTGGAGAAAAAGGGCATGGCATTCTCGGCCGCCCACCAACGGTACGAGCTGTTGGCGATGATATGATGATCGCAGGCGTCGCTCAATCCCATGACCGGCGTCGTCGAAGGCTTCCGCTGGCTTGTTTTGCTTCCGCCGCATGGAACCAACGTTCGCGGATTGGGTCCGATGTCCGATTCCCATCGGGGGTTGACCCATCCCGCTAATCGCGTAATTTGAGCGCAACTCGGAGTCCCGGCGCGCTCATCAAAGAAGGATTTTTCATGGACATCGACCTGATGGTGCTCAGCGTCGGCAACTCCCGGCTGGCGATCGGCGTTTTTTCCGCGGGGACCTTGGAGCACGTCGCCCGTCTGCCGCTCGAGCCCCGCAACCAGTGGGCGGCGCAGATTAGCCAGGCCTGGAGCCGCATCGCCAGCAAAGAGCAGCCCGCCATCGCCGCCGCTTCCGTCAATCCGGCCTTGGATGATCCGCTGGAAGGCGAGGTCCTGCGGCTCACCAACCACACCATCCAGTGGGTTGGCGATGAACTGGATCTTCCTATCCCCGTGCATACCAAGGCGCCGCAGGAGACGGGCGTGGACCGCGTGCTCAACGTCGCGGCGGCATACGAGCAGCTTGGCAAGGCGTGCGTGGTCGTGGACGCCGGCACCGCGATCACCGTCGATTGCTGCGATGACCAGGGCGATTTTCTAGGCGGAGCGATCGCGCCGGGCATGGAGATGATGCTCGATGCGCTGCACGAGAAGACGGCGGCGCTGCCGCGCGTGGCCTTCGAGGTCCCCATGCAGACTTTCGGCGATTCCACGGGCGCCGCCATCTGCCAAGGCGTCTACCATGGCGTGCGCGGCATGGTGCGCGAACTGGTGGAGAACTACGCCGCCGACTTGGGACATTGGCCCCAGATCATTGCCACCGGCGGCGACGCAGCCAGGCTCTTTGACGGCTGGGAGCTGATCCACGCGATCGCGCCCGACCTGACGCTCTACGGCATCGCCCTGGCCTACGCGAATCATCACATCAGACACAAGACGTGAAGTGGCGGCTGGCATGAACGACGCCCCGGACAATGTGGCGATGGTTTTGACGCCGCCGGGGGCGGCGGCCATCGCCGTGCTGCGCTTGTGCGGTCCCGGGGTGGCGGCGTTTTTGCAGGCGCATTTCTCCAAACCGCCGCGGGCCGGATTTTGCATGCACGGCCAGTTGCGCGACGGCGAAACGATCATCGACGATCCGGTGGTGGTCCTGGCCGAGGATGGCGCGTGGGCGGAAATCAGCCTGCACGGCGGGCCGTGGATCGTGCGCTGTGCCTGCCAGTTGGCGCAGCGCGGCGGATTTCGCGTTTTGCCGGCTTGCCTCCCCACGCCCGATGCGGCGATCGGCCCGACCGAATCCCCGCTGCAGGGCGAGATGCTGGCGGCCTTGCCGCTGGCCAAGACCCAGCTGGCGATAAAGACGCTGCTCGCCCAGCCGGCGGCCTGGCAAAAAGCGTTGGCCGGCCGGGCGGACGTTGCGGCGATTTTGCGGGATGAGTCGCTGTGGTGGCTGCTGCATCCGCCGCAGATCGCGATCGTCGGCGAACCGAACGTCGGCAAATCCACCCTGGCCAACCAACTCTTTGGCCGCCAGCGCAGCATCACCGCCGATCTGCCCGGCACGACGCGCGATTGGGTGGGCGAGATGGCCAATATCGACGGCCTGGCCGTCACGCTGGTGGATACGCCCGGGCAGCGCCAGACGGACGACCCCATCGAAGTCGCCGCCATCGCCGCCAGCCAGGGAAAAATCGCTTCTTCGCACCTGACGATTGAGGTTTTGGACGCCACGCACCCGCCGCAGCGGAGGTGGCCGGATTCGCTGAGCGTCATCAACAAGACCGACTTGCCTGCCGCGTGGGAGTTTTCGCAGCTCGACGCGCTGCCCATCTCCGCCCTGACCGGCGCCGGCCTGGATCAATTGCGATCCCGCATCGTTCAGCGGTTCGGCATCGGCCACCCATCGCGCCCGCGCTGGTGGACGCCGCGGCAAAAGGAGATTCTGGCCCGCGCCCTGAGCGATCCGTCGGCTTTGCGCGAATTGGGCGTTTAGAAACAGGGCTTTCCAATTTTGCAAAAAAAAGACAAAGGCAACCACGGAGGCACGGAGACACGGAGGGCAACCCTTCTATGGACGATCCTCACCAACTTTCCCCCAACAAATTAAAAACTGAAATGCTGATGATGGAATGAAGTCGCAAAATTCAAGAGTTGGCCTCCGTGTCTCCGTGCCTCCGTGGTTTCATCTACAGCGGATTTCCCGGCGGACCAGTCATAGAATGCGGCGTGAACAAGCTCAACGGAGAATCCGATCCGCACGCAACCCAGCCGGTCCTCACGGCCGGTCCCGTCCCCGAGAAAGCGGATGCGACCATCGTCATGGTGCACGGACGGGGTGCATCCGCCCAGAGCATCCTCTCGATGTATGGCGAGTTGGACGCCGATCATTTCGCGGCGATCGCGCCTCAGGCGGCTGGGAACACGTGGTACCCAAATTCCTTCCTGTCGCCGCTCGAGGCCAACCAACCATACTTGGACTCGGCCCTGGGTCGGCTCGATTCGCTCGTTGCCGACCTGCTTTCCCGCGGAATTTCCAGCCAGCGGATCGTCCTCCTGGGCTTCTCGCAGGGAGCATGCCTCTGTCTGGAGTTCGCCGCCAGACACCCGCGTCGTTACGGGGCTGTCATTGCGCTGACGGGCGGCCTCATCGGGCCTCCCGGCACGCCAAGGAATTATCCCGGCTCGCTCGCGGGCACGGCGGCGTTCCTCGGCAGCGGCGATCCTGATCCGCACGTCCCGTTCGAACGCGTGAAGGAAACCCAGGCCGTGTTGGGCCGGATGGGCGCTGAGGTGGAACTCCGCCGTTATCCCGGAATGCCGCACACGATCAACGAAGATGAGCTCGACGCCTGCCGTCAATTGCTCCAGCGCGTCATCGCTTCCAATCAGGAGGGCCGACCATGAAGGTCACGCGCGTCTACGCCGATGAGCACGGCGAGAGCCACTTCTCCGAGCGAGAAATAGAGCTTCGCGACGCGGGCCTGATCGGGCACTTGTCGCAGCCGATTCCCGCAAAGTCCGTCATCTTCCGCGAGAACGAGCCGGCTTACGACTACGACTGGCACGTCGCGCCGCAGCGGCAGTTCATTGTGCTCTTGGACGGAGCGATTGAGATCGAGGTGTCCGATGGCGCCCGCCGCACGTTTCGCGGCGGCGACATTCTCCTGATGGAGGACACCACTGGCAAGGGCCACAGATCGCGCCACGTCGAGCCGCGCCGGCGGCGATCGGTATTTATCGTTCTGGACTGAACTATGCGGCATTCCACAAAATTACCGGCAGAATCGACCACTTACTGGCCGTACAGGAGATGTTCGACGAGGAGGTCGAACCGATGTCCGAGAAGAAATCCAATTCGTTCGCTTCGCTTGTTAAGGATGGCACGGACCTGCTAGACAAATACGACCATCCAAGCGACGCGCACAATCATTTTGGGAGATGGGTTCACGACGTGATGGAATGGTTAGAGGAGAAGTTTCCCGACACGGGTCTATGCGCCAAATGGTCATCACTCCCGACTTCACAGCTCGTAATCGGCCGCGAATATGACGATGACCGGGAAACATGGGTGAAATTCCACCATGCCGTGCAAGTTCGGCTTTCTTTTCTCGGTGAACTCGGCCGGACGATCATCGAGAAGTTAGAGGGCCACAGCTCGGTGGGCTTCGCGGTAGTGTTGCTCACCCCCGATGATGTTGGCCGCAGCGCAGAAACGGAGCACCTACGGCCACGTGCGCGGCAAAACGTCATTCTCGAACTTGGGTTCTTTTGTGGCACGTTGGGCCGGTCACACGTTTGTGCGCTGCACAAAGGCGATTTGGAGCTTCCATCGGACTTCGAAGGCGTCATTTACGTTCGTTTTGACGATGGCGATGCATGGCGTCTAAGCCTTGCTCGCGAGTTGAAAGCTGCCGGACTTCCGGTTGACCTCAACGAAGCCGTCTGATTGGGTCGTCGCCAGTTGCTCGCCGTATTTGGGTGCGCCCAATTCTTCGGACAAACATAAATCGAACCCATGCAAACTCTTCCCCTCCCCTGGTACGCCGGGGGAGGGTTGGGTGGGGGTTTAGCGGTTGCGGGCGATGATGCCGATCCGACTAACCATCGCCGTTGGAACAGAACCCCCACCTCATTCCTCCCCCTGCGTACAGGGGGAGGATGTAAAATTGGTTGCCCGAAAGCTTGGGCACACCCGACAGCATTCTCCGCGAACTCGGCGATCTCGGCGGTGAATCATCCGGCCTATAGTTGGTTGACCAAGGAAACACCATGACGCCCAGAGAAAAATCGATCTCCGGAATCCACCACGTGACCGCGATCACGGCGGATGCGCAGAAGAACATCGACTTCTACTGCGGCTTGCTGGGACTGCGCTTGGTGAAGCTGACGGTGAACTTCGACGACCCCGGCAGCTATCACCTCTACTACGGCGACGAGCTCGGTCGGCCCGGGACGATCCTGACCTTCTTCGCCTGGCCCGGCGCGTACCGCGGGCGAATCGGGCCGCCGCAAGTCACCGCCACCGCGTTCACCGTTCCATCCGGCGGAATAGACTATTGGTCCAATCGGTTGAAGCAGCAGGGCGTGGAACTGCAAGCGGCAGGGGGAGTGGTCGATCGCTTCGGCGAGACGGTCCTCAGCTTTGCGGACCCGGACGGATTGCGGCTGGAAATCGTCGGCTCCGCCGAACCCAAGGGCCAGCCCTGGGCGGCCGGTCCGATTCCCGCCGAGCATGCCATCCGGGGCTTCCACAGCGTTACGATTTCCGAAGAGGGGTACGAGAACACGGCCAAGCTCCTCACGGAAGTGATGGGCTTCAAGTCCATCGGCAGCGAGCAGGATCGCTTCCGCTACCGCGCCGGCATGGGCGACGGTTTTGCTTCGACGGTCGATCTGCTTTGCCTCCCGGATGCGCCTCACGGCGGCATGGGGGCGGGCGTCGTCCACCACGTCGCGTTCCGCACGAAAGACGATGCGCAGCAGGCCGCCTGGCACAAGGAAATCGCCGGGCAGGGGTTGAACGTCTCGCCGGTGATGGACCGCTGCTATTTCCACTCGATCTACTATCGCGAGCCGGGCGGCGTGCTGTTCGAGATCGCGACTGACAATCCCGGCATGACAGCCGATCAGCCCGCGGATGAGCTTGGAAAAAAGCTCATGCTGCCGCCGTGGCTCGAGCCGCACCGCGCGGCGATCGAGCGGGCCCTCCCGCCCGTGCGTTTGCCTGTGTCGCGCGGCGAAAGGGCATTTTGATGCAAGCCGTCGTCGTTCGTCAGTTCGGCGATCCCAAACTCCTGAAAGTCGAGGAAGTCCCGACGCCCCAGCCCGGCGACGGAAAGCAGGTACAGCCACCTATTCCCCCTCCAGGCAGCTGAGGCTGTCCGCAGATTCCCGACGCGCAGTTCAAGAGAGATGCGTGAATGTCCTGGCGAACCGCGTGGCACCGGTTGCGGGCGGCCACATCTTGTCTGTGGGGAAGGCGCCGTTAGGATGAGGTAAATGGCGAGGAACGACGCGCATTGATTGGATCTCGCCGATGACGGAAGCGCACAGGTTGCACAAATGGATAAGAGACAGGCAGTCCGAAAAGTGAAGCAGTTCGCCCAGATCGTGCGCCAGCATCTGCCGGTGTGCGATGTACTGCTCTATGGATCGTACGCCAATGGCCGGCCCCGTCGCTACAGCGATATTGACGTGGCGGTCGTTGTGGACGAGTACAGGGGCGATCTGCTCGGCATGAAGGCCAGACTATTTCGGCTGCGCCGGGATATCGACGTCCGCATCGAACCGCTGCTCCTGGAGCGAAAGCACGATCCTGCTAACTTCCTGCAGGAGATCGTGCGCACCGGAAAGGTGATCGCCTCTTATTCCTGACTCGTATCACAAGACGCAATCAAATCGCGCTAACCATCACTGCGGATAGAGAACCGACTTGCGTGAGAGATAGCGGCGCAGCGGCTCCCACGCCGCGGCCGTTTGCGGCTGCGTCAGGGATTGCAGTTCTTTGGCACGCCCGGCGCGATAGCCGTCGCGGCCGACAAGCGTCTCGTCGTCGAACCCGGGGTGCACCACCCATTCAACCACGCCGCTGGGCGGGAGATTCATCAGATAATTCCGCCAGGGGAAATCCTGGCGCAGATCGCGCGGGCCGAGCATGCCGAAAAAATAATCGTTCGACCTGATGTGATGCTGGGCGAAGATTTTGGCCGCGCGCTTGCCGATCCAGTGGGCGGCGCAGCGCCTGAGCTTCGCTCCGGCTGCGCCGCGCGGCATCGCCGGAGGCTGGCGAGTGGTGCGCGTCACCGGCGGCAAAAGTCCGCGGCCGATCACGGCGATCAGCGCCTCGCGCAGGCCCGGCAATTGATGGGCGTGATGGTGGGCATCCACGTGCGCGGGTTTGCGGCCCAGCAGTTTGCCAAAAAGCTCCGCCTGAGCGGCGATCTCCTCTTCCACGGCGAGCTGGCTTATTCTCCCGGAGAACGCCGCCAGCCACAGCCGGCGGTTGCTGAGGAAATCGCCGCTGCGGTCCACAAGACCCGAAGCGCGGCTCGCCACGAGCGGCCGATGCCCGCAACGCGTGAGCGCCACGTGCAAACCCACGTCCAGTTCGGGGGCGTCGTGCAGCAGGGGAATCGATTCCTCCACGTGGCGGCCGGTGATGACCATGACGCTGGTGGCGGTCACCGGTCCGCGGCGATGGGCTTCGATGATTCCGGCGCTGGTGCGTACGCCGATGCCAAAATCATCGGCGGTGACCACGATGGCCAGGGGTGGGGCGGGGGGACTGGCGGGGGGATGGGCGGCCGATCGGCTCATGCCCATCAAACCCGGTGAACCTGCGCCCGAGTCACCGGGTGCACCGTGACGCTGACTTTGCTGGTGGCTTTGCGAAGACTCTTGCGCAGGCGAACGGTGTCTTTAATCATCGCCCAGCCGTGGGTGACCATTTTGACCGTGGTGGGGTCGACGTAGCGCACGAGAACCGGGATCTCCTCGATGCGCATGTGGGCCGCCCCGGCGCGGGCCAGTAATTCGACGTCGAAGAAGAATCCGTCGCTGGTCATGTGCGGGCCAATGATCTCCCACGCCGCGGCGGTCAGACCCTTGAGGCCGGCCTGGGTGTCCAGAATGCGTATCGGCAGCATGCGCCGCAGCCACCAGTTGAAACTCCGGCTCATCAGGTGTCGCTTGTAAATGCGCGGGAAATCCATCGGACTCATGATGAACCGCGAATCCGGGCTGGCGCGATTGACCACGCCCAGGTCCGCCCCGTTTTCCAGCACAGCCAGGATTTTGAGCGCCTCATCCGGGTCGTAGGCCAAATCCACGTCGGTGTAAATGCGAAACGGCGTCTTGGCCATGTCCAGCCCGCGCCGCAGGACATGCCCCTTGCCGCGGTTTTGCAGGCAGTTGTCCATGCGAATTTGCGGGGCGAGGTTGGCGACCAGGGGTTGCAGTTTTTCGCCGGTGCCGTGCGGGCAGCCATCCACCACAAAGAGGGCGCACCAATCCGGATGCTGCGATAAAAAATCCCGGACGCGAGTGACGGTCGATTCGATGAAATCAGTGGCGTCGTAGGTGGGCAGGATCAGCGTGCAACGGAATTGCTCGTCGCCCGATGTGCTCTGTGGTTCATCCATGAGTTGGTTCTCTTGTATGAATGTATCGACCAAAAGTCCAGAGATGACCCAATTCGACTTTGATTCGAGAAGGGTGGTTGGTATGGTGTCCTTTGGCATGGGAGCCGCCAGGAACACCACGACGGCAGCGAATCTGCCCGCTTTCCCGGCGCGCCGGCTGGTTCTGGGGGCCTGTTTCGTCTGGGCCCTCGCTTGGCTGTGGATCGGCGTTCTAGTCTGGCGCGACCCCGTCAACCACAACGTCTGCGTGGAATATGCCACGCCCTCGCACAACTGGCTGGCCGGGCGGGGGTTGTACCTCGACAACATGGGGGTCGACGGCTTTCTGTACATGCCGCAGTCGGGACTTCTTTACATGCCCTTTGCCCTGATGGGCCCTGTGCTGGGCGGCATGGTTTGGCGGGCCGCCGGGTTGTGTCTCTTTTGCTGGGGAATTTGGCGATGGGGGAAAATGCTCTGGCCGGACATTTTTCCATCCATCTTCGCCATCGCCTCGGCCATCGCGTTTCCCATCACCTTGGCCAGCCTGCGCAACGGCCAGGCCAATCTCCAGATTGCGGCACTGATGCTCCTGGCGGCGGCGGAACTGCACCAGCGGCGATGGTGGTGGGCGACGCTCTGGCTCGTGATCGGACTGGTGGTCAAACCGATCATGATTGTCATGGTCCTCCTGGCGGCGGCGGTCTACCCGGTCATCATTTGGCGATTGGCGATCGTCCTGGTCCTGGCCACGCTAATTCCCTTCGCCACCCAGAAGCCGCATTACGTCTTGGCTCAGTATCAAGCGTATTACGAGGTGCTGAAGACCGCATCGCAGCCGCAGCGAATCTTCTGCGATTTGCGCGGATTGTTGTGGAAGATGGGTTGGATCATGCCGCAGTCGCTGTACCAGGCGGTGCAAATCCTCGCGGCCGGGGCGACCCTGGGTCTGTGCCTGATCGCCTCGCGGCGATGGGCCCACGCGGGCCGGGCGTTTTTCTTGTTCATCCTGGCCGCCTGTTATCTGATGCTCTTTAATCCGCGCACGGAGTCCAGTTCCTACGTGATTCTCGGCCCGGCCCTGGCGCTGCCGGCGGCGGCGCTGTTGCTCCATCGCGATATATGGGGATGGGTGGTCGCGGCTCTGTCCATTTGCCTCAGCTGCGACGGCTGGGCGTACAACGCGACGCACAACTGGCTCAAGCCCGCGGCGTGCATCGTGTTTTTGGGCCTTGTGATTTACCAGTTGTTGCGCGGCAACGCACAGCGGTGGAATCAAATTCCGCGCCCCCCAAGCGGTGTGGCGCCGCTCCCCGGACCGGCACTGTCGGCGGGGTGAGAACACTAGAATTTAATTCGCGTACCCCGCCCAGCGTGCGATGTCCTGGTACGTCACCAGCAGAAACACACCCAGGATCAGCACGAGTCCCACCGTCTGCACGATCTTTTGCATTTCCGCCGACAGCGGTTTGCCCTGGATTTTTTCCAGGATCAGCAGGGTGAACAATCCCCCATCCATGATCGGGATCGGCAGGAAGTTGATCACCGCCAGGTTGGCGCTGATCTCCGACAGGAACCACACCAGCCAGCTCAGTCCGCGGCTGGCCAGTTGCGCCCCGGCGTGGAACATCCCCACCGGGCCCATCACGTTGCTCACGCTCACGTCTCCCGTGAACATGCGTTGCAGCGTCAGATACAGCCCCTGCACCGAGTCGCGCGTTTCGCGCACGCCCCAGCCGATGGCCACCAGCGGATTGCTGGTACGCATCGTTCCCGGCATCGGCCGCAGACGAAGGTCGCACGTGAACCCCATCATCTGAGCATTCCTGACGTCATCCTCGCCCAGCTTGACCTGCGCCACCGCCGGGGCAGCGCCTGGGCCGCCTTGGCCGGGCGGAATGAACGAAATCGCCAGCGTGCTGCCGGGTTTGCCCTCGGCGATGATCCGGCGCACCTGAAGCCAGTTGTCCACCTTCTGACCGTCGATGGCGAGAAGCGTAGCGCCTTGCGGGATTCTGTCGGCGGATGCGCTGTCGGGCTGCACCTGGGCCACCACCAGGTGCCGCTCGTCGTAGCCGATCAGGATGCCCAATCCCATCCGGCCGCCGCTGATGCGGATGTATTTGTCGAGATCGACGATCTGGTGCGGCTGCGTTTGGCCGGCACTCAGCACCGTGATCGTGACCGGCAACTGCTTTTCCCCGGCGCTGGACAGCGTTTTGCGGATTTGCTCCGGCGATGGATGCGAAACCAGGTCCGTCCCCGCCTCCACCGCCACGATCGCGTCGCCCGGCTTCAGCTTATCCAGCGCCGGCGATTCCTCCTGCAACCCATCCACCGTCGCCCGCGGCACCAGGCCCAGGAAATCCATCTCCTGCTTCCCAAACGGACCGATCAAGTGCGCCAGGATCGAGCGCTGCGCGATCTTTCCATCCGCCGAGCGCACCGTCAGCTCCACCGGCTTGCCGTCCGACGCCGCCAGAGCATCGCTCAATTTCCAAAACTCGTTGACGTTCACGTCCTGGCCGTTGATCTGCGTGATGACCTCGCCGGGGCGCAGGGCCAGGGAATCCGCCGTCAACGTCTTTTGCAGCAGCGCTTCATCCCAATCGTCGATGGTGGCCGGGTCCAGCCCGGCAAGCTGCACCGGCGGCAGCACGCCCAGGGCCAGAAGCCCACGCGGATCATCTCCCGGCCGCGCGGGTTTGATCTGCAGCGTCTCCGTCGTCCCGTCCAGATGCCGTACCACCACCGGCAGCGTCGCCCCCTCGCGCGACAGGGCCACCGCCAGTTGAATCTTCGTGAAATCACCCGCCGTCTTCTTGCCGCCGACGGAAAGAATCTCATCCCCCGTCTGTAGCGCCGCACGCGTTCCATCCGCCCGCACCGCGTGCATCGCCGGGCTCAGGGACATCACCCCGCCCACCCGCGCCGGCGGCACCGGAAACCCCAGCATGTACACGATCATGAATCCCACCGCCGCCACGATGATGTTCATGATCACGCCCGCCGACACGATGAACATCCGCGCCCCCACCGATTTGTTGTTGTACGACCGCGGATCGTCCACCGTCACCCCGGGACGCAAGTCGTCCTGACCCAGCATCTTCACGTACCCGCCCAGCGGAATCCAACTGACGCGATACTCCGTCTCGCCGATCCGGTCTCGCCCCGTCTCGGTCTCGCCTCCGCCTTGCCGAACCTCCGCCTCTCTGCCGCTGGAGCCCCAGCGTAGCCCAATCCCCTTGCGCCAGGAGAAAACCGCCGGGCCAAACCCGATGGCAAACTGCTCCACCTTCACGCCGCAATACTTGGCCGCCAGAAAATGGCCCAGCTCGTGAAAGAAAATCACCAAGCCAAACCCGACGCCCAGCCAGACGTAATCGAGCGTGTTTGAGAAAATGGTGTTCATGGATTTATCGTGAAGCCGTGCTGCCCGAGATCACGCCGCCGGCCGCGGCCTTTTTGGCGATGAGCTCCGCCGCCGTCGCCCGGGCCCAACGGTCCGCTTCGAGCAGATCGTCCAGAGTCGCTCTTGCCTGAAGCCGGTGCCGCGAGATTGTAAGCTCCACGATCCGGCAAATCTCCCCAAAGCGGATTTTGCCCCCGATAAACGCCGCCACGGCCGCCTCGTTGGCCGCGTTCAACACCGCCCCCATCGTCCCGCCCGCCTCCGCCACACGATACGCCAGCTTGAGCGCCGGGAATCGCTCAAAATCCGGCGGCTCAAAACGCAACGCCAACGATTCGTCCCAATTCATCCGCCGCCCACACCCCTCCGCCCGCTCCGGATACGTCAGCGCATACTGAATCGGCGTCCGCATATCCGGCGGACAAAGCTGCGCCATCACCGAGCCATCCACAAATTCCACCATCGAGTGAACGATCGACTCCGGATGAATCACGATGCGAACCTGATCCGGCCGCAAATCGAACAGCCAACACGCCTCGATCAGCTCGAGCGCCTTATTGAACATCGTCGCCGAATCGATGGTGATCTTATTCCCCATCCGCCACGTCGGATGATTGAGCGCATCATCCAACGTCGCATTGTGAATCTGCGCCGCCGATGCTTCGCGGAACGGCCCGCCGCTGGCCGTCAAGATCACCCGCCGCACATCCTGCCTCCGTCCGCACCGCATCGCCTGAAAAATCGCCGAGTGTTCCGAATCCACCGGCAGCAGCAGACTCCCGCGCTTCCTTGCCTCCGGAATCAGCAGCGACCCCGCCACCACCAGCGACTCCTTATTCGCCAATGCCAGCGTCTTTCCCGCCTTCACCGCCGCCAGCGCCGCCGGCAGCCCCGCCGCGCCCACCACCGCGGATAGCACGATGTCCACGTCATCCCGCCGCGCCAGCTCGACCAATCCCCCGACCCCCGCGTAAATCTTCACATCGCGGCCCTCGAGCCGCCGTCGCAAATCCTCCGCCAGCGATTCATCGACGATGGCCACCGCCGCCGGCTCAAACTCCTTGGCCTGCTGCGCCAGTTTCTCGACGTTCCGATTTGCCGCCAGGGCGATCGCCCGATATGGCGTGCCCAGATGCCGAATGACATCCAACGTGCTGCACCCGATGGACCCGGTGGACCCCAAGATCGCGACGCGCTTGCTCACAGGCAGTCACTATAGCGACTGCAATCTCAGATTTGAAATTTCAGATTTGAGATTGCAGGATAGGTGCAATGACCTACGAGCGATTCGAGGATTTGCCGGTGTGGATCGCCGCGGTGGAGCTGGCCCATCGCGTTTTCGATCTGGTCGAAGACCGCACCTTCGCTCGCCTGGGCGACCTGCGGAACCAGTTGCAGCGGGCCGCTTTGTCGATATCGAACAACATCGCCGAGGGTTTTGAACGTGGCACCACCCCCGAGCTGCTCACGTTCATTTACATCGCTCGCGGTTCCGCTGGCGAGACTCGCTCAAGCCTGCAATTCGCCGCCGGGCGTCCCGAATTAGCTCATCTGAAATCTCAAATCTCAAATCTGAAATCCCAGAGCGAATCGATTTCGCGCCAACTGCGCGCCTGGGCCGCATCCCTGCAAAACTCCGACATCCCCGGCCAGCGCCGCATGACGCAGCAAACGCAAGCCGACTACCGCCAGCGCCAAAGCGCCGGCGAGTTCGTCGAGAAGCTCAAGACGATCCGCTCTCGCGGCCCCGTCCCCGACGACAAGCCCTGAATCTCCAATCTGAAATCTCAAATTTGAAATCCCAAATCTGCCGTGAAATCTCAAATCTGAAATCTCAAATCTGAAATCCCAGATCCCCTCCGGTCCCCGACTGCTTGCAGGCCCGACCTGGCCACCATGGCCAAGATCAACAAAGCCCTGGACGATGCCGGCGCGCCGCAATGAAGCCGCCGGAAGCCAGCGAGGCGGATGCAACGGGAACATCGCTAATTACATTCCTCATCCGCTCGCGATGAGTAATCTCCCGTTATCCGTTCCCCGGCTTCCAGTTATTGCACATTGGGGCAGAGCGTCAAAAGACTGGACAACATCTGCTGGACTGCCCGACGCGTTTTTGGGTCGAGGGAACCGCCCCTGAAGTAGAATTGGAAAAGAGAGGCTCCATGTTGGTCAACCAATGTGACGTCCGCGCCAGTATCGGATGCGCCAAACAAATCAACCCAATGCAGGTGTATTTCCCGCACATCGCCAAACGCGATATGCCTTTCATCGTAATGGTATCTCGTGTAGTGAGTATAATGACCCGAAGGTCGATAATCTGCGTTCCACTCTGCATCTTTTACGTAGATCTGATAACCAAATCCATTTTCATCCGCGGATACGGACGCGAACGTGTATCCCTTGATATTTTCGATCGCTTGCGCTTTCGACATGATTTGCCTGTCCTCGTAGGTCTGCGTGATGCGCGTGTATGCGACGCCACAACCTCCAGTAAAAGTCATTAACAACACTATCGCGCTTACATAGATCGCTAGCGCCAATCTGGCCATCAAAGAAGTCTTGGCAATGTTAAATTTGGCAGGCATATATGAACACGTTGCCATGATCCATGATTTTACCAACAGATTATCATCGCGCTATTGCGGCTGCAATTAAGGCGCGTCTCTCGACACGCCCTGGCGTCGTTCAAGCCGGGCTGTGAAAGGCGGTTGAGGTCGGCGTGTAGCCGAAATTCCGCTTCGATTTTGCCGCCGGAGGGGGCGGCTCGAGGAGACGGTTTTTAGCGCAAAAATAGGGGACCAAAACACAACCCCCTATGGTCCTCGCGGGGGTGAAGGTTCCGCTCCATTTTTTTCATAACCGTAATCCAGCCAACAGCTTACGAAAATTTGGGCCCGTTCCCGCCGTTTTCCGTCACGCGCAATTGGCTGTCATCAATAGATTTAGGGAGGAACAACCCCGCCAAATTCTAGTCTGCTTCCGGACATGGGGGGAAAAAATTTTTTGAAAAATTGCACCCTTTTTGAGCGCAACATCAGGCCAGAGCAAGCGATGCATCGGTTTTACTATCCGTGCGCGCAGTGAAGCCAAATTAGCACGCGGCAGGCAGCCCCATGTGAGTTCAGGACTTATACCACTGCCGCGGTGATCTCGTCATTCGTCAGATAGCAGCCGGGGTCTTCGCCGAGCCAGTTGCCCGTGGCGGCTTCGGCTCGCGTTCGCAGGTTGCCGTTGCAGATCGGCAAAAACCGGCAGCTCTGGCAACGCGGCGGCAGATGCCCGGCGCGGTTGCGCAGAATCGCGAGCCGCTCATCGGCGGCGGTGGTCCAGATTTGGCTGAATGAACTTTGGCGAATGTTGCCGCAGGTGTAGTGCCAACTGAATTGGTCGTAGTGGACACAGCCGACGGAGTCGATGGAGGCGATGTTGCAGCCGGAGCGGTTGCCGCCTGTGCCCAGCAGGCGCTGCTGCGCCAGCGCCGCACGCGGCCAATCAATGGCTTGCAGGTGCAGGAGCAGATAAGCCGCGTCGGCGTGGTTGGCGACGGTCAGGACTTCCAGTTTGTGTCCCTCGGCGTGGAGCTGGCGCGTGCGGGAGAAAATCCGATCCATGACCAGGCGCGTTTGCGGGCCGCTGAGATCGACCTTCTGCATGTGGCCGGCTCTGCCGGCGTAGGCGAGATGGTAAATGCACAAGCGCTGCACGCCGTGCGCGAGGCAGATGTCGAAAATCGGTTCGAGGTCCTGGTGGTTCATGGCGTGGATGGTGAATCGCACGCCGACCTTGATGCCGCGTTTGACGCAGCGATTAATCCCGGCCAGGGACGTGTCAAATGCGCCAAGTTGGCCGCGGAGGCGGTCGTGCCGCTCTTGCGTGCCGTCGAGGCTGATGCCGATGTATTGCAGGGCGACCTCCGCCAGGCGGTCGGCCATCGCATCATCAATCAGCAATCCATTGGTGGAAAGCGTGCAACGCAGGCCGATCTGGCGGGCGTAGGCGATCAGATCGACGCAATCCGGCCTGACCAGCGGCTCGCCGCCGCTGAATAGCACTGCGGGCACCTTGAACGTTTGCAGATCATCCAGCAGGGCCCGCCCCTCATCGTGCGATAGTTCATTAGGCGCTGGCGCCGCCGAGGCCGATGCGTAGCAGTGAACGCAGCGAAGATTGCACGCTTGCGTGATCGCCCAGACGACCACCGGGCGCGGCGTCGCGTCGGCGCCCGCGGCGGCGGCGGTGTGGCCGTAGCGGAGGTCTTCGCTCCCGGCGGCTTGATCACACAGCAGGTTGGTGATGCTCAGCACGAGCGGCTCCTTCGGTCCAACCCTGGGGAAGGTAAACGCAATCGGGCTCGGCGGCCAGCGGATCGCCGCTCACGGCGTAGGCGCGGGAGCGGCTTCCGCCGCAGATCGGGCGGAACTCGCACACGCCGCATTTGCCCCGCAGCGCATCGGGATTACGCAGGTCGCGGAACAATGGATGGTTTTGGTAAACATCCACCACCGAGTCGCGCGGAAATCTTCCGCAATGGATGGGCAAAAATCCGCTGGGGAAAATCTCGCCGACGTGGCTGACGAACATGACCCCCTTGCCGTCGTTGGTGCCGACCTGCCGGCCGGTCAGGCGCGGGGCGGCGCCGGATTTGATCGAGAGGTACCGGCGGTAGTGGGGGGCCTCGGTGGTTTTGATGCCGTAGGTTTGACGGGTAGTTTGCTGCCAGAGTTTTTCGAAGACGACTTCGTAATCCGCCGGGTCGATGCGCGGCTGGGCCAGGGCCCGGCCCGTGGGGATCAGGAAGAAGACCGACCATAGCAAGATATCCAGCCCCGCTAAAAGCTCGGCCATGGCATCCACCTGCTGGAAGTTGTGCCGGGTGATGGTGGTGTTGACCTGCATGGGCAAGCCATGCGCGTGGCATTGCGCGATGATGTGCAGCGTCCGCTGGAAGCTGCCGGGAACTCGGCGGAATCCATCGTGGGTGGGGGCATCGGCGCCGTCGAGGCTCATGGAGATGCGATGCAGGCCGGCGCGCTTGAGGTTGGCGATGGCCTGGTCGGTCACCAGCGGCGTGGCCGATGGCGATAAGGCCACATCAAGATTGAGGGATCGTGCCCAGGCGATGAGCTGGAACAAATCCGGCCGTTTGAACGGATCGCCTCCGGTCAGGACGAGAAGCGGAGCTCGGGGAAAGTCGTTGAGTTGCTGGAAAAGCTCTTTGGCTTGCTGGGTGGTGAGCTCGTCTGGATGCCGCTGCCGCTGTGCATCAGCCCTGCAGTGGACGCACAATAAGTTGCAGGCCCGAGTCATCTCGTAGAAGACGATGAGCGGACTGGTGGGGAAATCATGTTCCGTGTAAGGGGCCATACAGAAACTCACCATCCGAGCATTCTCTAAACCACGGCCGGCGCAAGAGCTACCGCAAGTTCGGCACTGTAAACGGGGTATTTGCTTGACATGAAAAGGTTAATTGTTAAATTCAAAGATATCAAGATCAATTTAGCAATTTATTTAAGGACTCAGTATGATTTCGCAAACGGTTGAATATGCGTTACGGGCTGCGGTAGCGGTGGCGCAATCCGACTCTAAGAAGCTGACCGCGCAAGAGATATCGCACATGACGCGGGTTCCGGTGAGCTATTTGTCCAAGGTTTTACACCTTTTGGTGCGCGGGGGAATCATCAAGGCGACGCGTGGTATTCATGGGGGTTATGCGTTGACGGTCGCGGCGGAGACACTAAGCGTGCTCGATGTGGTCAACGCGATCGACCCAGTCAAGCGCATTCGCACCTGTCCGATTGGCCTTGGCGGCCATGCGCCGAACCTGTGTTCACTGCACCGTCGGCTGGATGCCGTGCTCGAGCAGACCGAGCAGTCGTTTGGGAGCACGACCATTGCCGAGCTGATTAACTGCGCGGGCTCTTTGCCGCTGTGCGAGGTCGCCAAGTCGGCGTGATTTAGATGCAGTGCGAAACTGAGCCGGTGGTCCAGAGGGGAGCTATCGGTCCGTCCGCAGACGGCCGCGATTCCGAGGCCGAGCACTCACACAAGCACAACGTGGACTGGATCACGGCATCGCGCATTGCGCTGGTGGGCGTGGGGATCGTCGCCGTGTGGCTGCGGTGGTGGGAGCCGCTGGCGAAGGTGAGCGTCATCGGCGTGACGGCGGCGCTGGTGGGCGGCTGGCCGATCTATCAAAAAGCCCTTCAAAACCTGCGGCAGCGGCGGATGACGATGGAATTGTCGATGACCATCGCGCTGCTGGCGGCGCTGGCCATCGGGCAATTCGAAACGGCCCTGATCATCATTTTCTTCGTGCTGATCGCGGAGGTGCTGGAAGGCTTGACGGTGGACCGCGGGCGGCACGCGATCAAGCACATGCTGGACCTTTTGCCGCGCGAGGCGACCATTCGGCAAGACGGCGTCACGCAGCAGGTGGCGGCGGAGCGGTTGCAGACGGGGCAGATCGTGATCGTCAAGCCGGGCAGCCGTTTGCCGGTGGACGGCGTCGTCGTGGACGGGCACTCGGCGGTGGATCAGTCGCCGATTACCGGTGAATCCATGCCCGTGGAAAAAGCTCCCGGCGACCGCGTGTACGCCGGCACGATCAACCAATCCGGGGCCCTGGAAGTGCGCGCCAGCGGCATCGGCAAGGAGACGGCCTTCGGCAAGATCATCGAGGCCGTGGAGCATGCCGAGCAACTGCGTGCGCCGATTCAGAAGACGGCGGATCGTCTGGCGGGGTATCTGGTCTATTTTGCTTTTGTCTGCGCGTTGATCACGCTGATCATCTCGGTGGCATTGGGCCGCGACATGGGGGTGACGATTCGGGCGACGATCTCGGTGATCATCGTGGCCGGGGCGTGCGGGGTGGCGGCGGGGACGCCGCTGGCGATCCTGGGCGCCATCGGCCGGGCGGCGCGCATCGGCGCGGTCATCAAGGGGGGCATCTACCTGGAATCGCTGGGCCACGTGGACACGGTGGTGCTGGATAAGACGGGGACGGTGACGCTGGGCCTGCCGCGAGTGACGTCGATTCAGCCGATGGACGGGCTGGCGCCTCAGGCCGTGGTGGAGGCGGCGGCCATCGCCGAGCGAAAAAGCGAGCATCCGCTGGCCAAGGCGATTCTGGACAAGGCGGCGGAGCTGTCGCTGCCGGTGGTCGAGCCGGAGCAATTTCAGTACACGCCGGGCAAGGGAGTGGTATGCCGGCACGCGGGCCAGGAAATCGTCGTGGGCAACCTGCGGCTGCTCAAGGAGCACAATTACGATCCGCGGCAGTTGGCCGCGCTGGGGGACGTGGAGCGGTTCACGCTGGTGGGGCGCGGCGGGCGGTTGATCGGAATGCTGGGAATCGCGGACGTGGTGCGTCCGGAGTCGGCGGCGGCGATTGCCGATCTGCGCAGGATGGGCATGGACACGGTGCTGCTGACGGGAGATTCACCGGCGATCGCGCAGGACGTGGGCCGGCAACTGGGGATGCGCGATGTGCGGGCGGGACTGCTTCCGGATCAGAAGGTGGCGGTGATCCAGTCACTGCGGGCCAAGGGCAGGAAAGTCGTCATGATCGGCGACGGCATCAACGACGCCCCGGCGCTGGCGCAGGCGGACGTGGGGGTGGCCATGGGAGCGGGCACGGACGTGGCCCGCGAAAGCGCCGACATCGTGCTCATCGGCAACGACCTGCTGCATTTTGCCCAGACGGTGCGGATCGCGCGGCGCTGCCGCGGCATTATCTACGCGAACTTTTCCGGCACGCTGATCGTGGACGGCATCGGGGTGGCTTTGGCGGCGATCGGAATGCTCAGTCCGCTCTTTGCGGCGCTGATTCACGTGGGCTCGGAACTGATCTTCATCCTCAATTCCGCGCGGCTGCTGCCGGGGACAACGGCGACGTTCGCCGGCGGGGAAGCCAAAGCGCGTCGCACGCGACGCGGCTAAAAAAGAAGCCCCGCATGTGCATGCGGGGCTCCGAAGTTTTCATATGATTCGCCGGTCAGCGGGCGGAGGCCATCTCCGCGGGGGCCGGCTCTTGTCGCGATACGCCGCTGCGAATCCGCATGCCGTAGAACGAGCGGTAGACGAACAGCAGGGCGATCACGCAGAACCCGATGGCCAGCCACGTGGTCAGGTGCGGCGGCAAATTGGGGTTCTTCCTGAGTCCCAGGGCCAGTTCCATGGCCAGCAGGCCAAACAGCGTGGTGAACTTGATGATCGGGTTCAGGGCCACGGAAGAGGTGTCCTTGAACGGATCGCCGACGGTGTCGCCGACGACCGTTGCGGCGTGCAGTTCGGTGCCCTTTTGCCGCAGAACGACCTCGATGACCTTCTTGGCGTTGTCCCAGGCCCCGCCGGCGTTGGCCATGAAGATCGCCTGGAAGAGCCCGAAGGTCGCCATCGAGATCAGGAAGCCGATGAAGAAGTACGGCTCGATGCAGGCGTAGGCCAAGGCGCTGAAGAAGACGACGAAGAAGATGTTGAGCATTCCCTTCTGGGCGTAGCGGGTGCAGATTTGCACGACGCGCATGCTGTCCTTGGTGGAGGCCTTTTCCGTGCTTTCGAGGTTCATGTTGCGTCTGATGAATTCGACGGCGCGGTAGGCGCCGGTGACGACGGCTTGCATGCTGGCGCCCGTGAACCAGTAGATTTCGGCGCCGCCGGCGATCAAGCCCAGGAGGAACGGGGCGTAAAGGACGGAGAGCTTGGCGATGGCCCCCTGGTCGCGCAGGCCGTTGGTGAGCATCATGATGATGGAGAAGATCAGGGTGGTGGCGCCGACGACGGCGGTGCCGATGAGCACGGGCTTGGCGGTGGCCTTGAAGGTGTTGCCGGCCCCGTCGTTCTTCTCCAGCATCAGCTTGGAGTGCTCGAAATCGACGTCGACGTTGTAATCGCGTTTGACCTGCTCGCGGACGCCGGGGACGGTTTCGATCATGCTCAGTTCGTAGATGCTCTGGGCGTTGTCGGTGACCGGGCCGTAGCTGTCGACGGCGATGGTGACCGGGCCCATGCCCAGGAATCCGAAAGCGACCAGGCCGAAAGCGAAGATGGCGACGGCGGCGCTGGCGCTGGGGATGAGCAGGGAGGCCACACCGGCCGGCCCGCCCCAGATGGAGATGCCGTAGGCGATGGCCATGAGGCCGCCGATCACGAAGCCGCCCATCCAGAAGGCGGAGAAGTTTCCGTCGACCAGACCGCTGAGGATGTTCAGGGACGCGCCGCCCTCGCGGCTGGCGTCGACGATCTCGCGCACGTGACGGCTGTTGACGCTGGTGAAGATCTTGGTGAATTCCGGAATCACCGCCCCGGCCACCGTACCGCAGCTAATGATCGTGGAAAGCTTCCACCACAGCGCGCCGTCGCCCATGTGGCGGATCAGCACCCACGATCCGAGGTAGGTCATCAGGATCGACACGAGGCTGGTGATGTAGACCAGACTGGTCAGGGGCTTTTCAAAGTCCATCTCGACGGCGTTTTCGTATTTGGCACGGGCCAGGGATTCGTTGATCCAGTAGGAAAGGCCGGCGGTGATCACCATGAGCAGGCGCATGGCGAAGATCCACACCAAGAGCGGAACCTGGATGTTTTGGGGCATGGCCAGGAGGATGAAGGTGATCAGGGCCACGCCGGTGACGCCGTAGGTCTCGAAGCCGTCGGCGGTAGGTCCGACGCTGTCGCCGGCGTTGTCGCCGGTGCAGTCGGCGATGACGCCGGGGTTGCGGACGTCGTCTTCCTCGACCTTGAAGACGATTTTCATGAGGTCGGCGCCGATGTCGGCGATCTTGGTGAAGATGCCGCCGGCCACGCGCAGGGCGGCGGCGCCCAGGGATTCACCGACGGCAAAACCAATGAAGCACGGACCGGCGTAGCTGGCGGGAATAAACAGCAGAATGACCAGCATCATCAGCAGTTCGACGCTGATGAGCACCATCCCCACGCTCATGCCGGCCCGTAGGGGAATGTCGTAAAGGGGATAAGGCTTACCGGCGAGCGATGCCTGGGCGGTGCGGCTGTTGGCGAAGGTGTTGATGCGCATGCCGAACCAGGCGACCGACACGCTGCCGGCGATGCCGATCAGGCTGAAGAGCACGATGGTCCCAACCTTAATGGGCGTCATGCTCTGACCGGATTCATCCTTGGTGAGGTATCCGAAATAGATCACCAGGACGGAGCCGATGAACAGCTCGAGCAAGATGATGAATTTTAATTGGGTCTTCAGGTAAGTTTTGCAGGTGGCGTAGATGGTTTCGGAGACTTCGCGCATGGCGGGGTGGACGGGGAGGGTCTTGAGGCGGCGATACATGGTGACGCCGAAGGCGAGGCCGCCCAGGCAGATCACCATGCCGAAGGACAACAGCCATCGGCCGCCGATCAGGTTGTGCAGGAACTTGACGGAGTTGAGGTCCGGGATTTTGAGGCTGGCTTCGCTGGCGAAGGAGGCGGAGGGCAGCGCCAGGGTGACAAAAGCCACCGCGGCCAAGACAATCACCAGGGGCCGTTTTAGGAACGAGCCGATGGCCGTGGGACGATGACGATGGAGCATAGGGATTTTATTGGTCACGATGGCCTCTTTTCACGGACGCCGGATAAATTGCGGCGCAGCCTCATGGAGAAACGGTCCGGCCGCATCCATAGCGGCACGGTTGGACAGACTATCGAAGATAGACCTACAGATCGAGAATCGGAGCCCGCCCCGGTTTTCCTGTAGGGGAATTCGCCGATGTAAAGGAAATAGGTGGGTGTTCTAATAAAGGCCATTATGCAAGAAAGAAAGCCATTAACGGGGGAAATCACGGAAAAGAAATATCGGTCGCGGCGGAGGCCGCTGGAACCGATTTTCATGCCCAAGAACATCGCGGTTATCGGCGCCACGGAAACGGCCGGCAGCGTCGGGCGCGTGGTGCTGTGGAACCTGGTGACCAGCCCGTTCGGGGGGACGGTTTTCCCGGTGAATCCCAAGCGTGCCAGCGTTCTGGGGATCAAGGCGTACCCGAACATCGCGGCGGTGCCGGAGGAGGTGGACTTGGCCGTGGTGGTGACGCCCGCGCCGACGGTGCCGCAGATTATCGGTCAGTGCGCCGACGCCGGCGTCAAGGGGGCGATCATCATTTCGGCGGGCTTCCGCGAGCTGGGAGCGGCCGGGGCGGAGCTGGAGCACCACGTGCTCGAGCAGGCCCGCCGCGGCGACATGCGCATCATCGGACCCAACTGCCTGGGGGTCATGAATCCGCTGACCGGGCTGAACGCCACGTTCGCCAAGGGGATCGCGCGCTCGGGCAACGTCGCGTTCATCGGCCAGAGCGGCGCGCTGATGACGGCGATTCTGGACTGGAGCCTGCAAGAGGCGGTGGGATTCAGCGCGTTCGTCTCGACGGGGTCGATGCTGGACGTGGGGTGGGGCGACCTGATCGATTATCTGGGGGACGATCCGCGCACGCAGAGCATTTTGATCTACATGGAATCGATCGGCGATGCGAGGTCGTTTTTGTCGGCGGCGCGCGAGGTGTCGCTGAACAAGCCGATCATCGTCATCAAGGCCGGACGGACGGAGGCGGCGGCGAAGGCGGCGGCGTCGCACACGGGGTCGCTGACCGGCAGCGACGAGGTTCTGGATGCGGCGTTCCGGCGCGCCGGGGTCTTGCGCGTGGAGAGCATATCGGATTTGTTTTCGATGGCGGACGTGCTGGCCAAGCAGCCGCGGCCCACCGGCCGGCGGCTGGCGATCGTGACCAACGCCGGCGGTCCGGGCGTGCTGGCCACCGATGCGCTGCTCACCAGCGGCGGCGAATTGGCGGCGCTGTCGCCCAAGCTGCGCCAATCGCTGGATGCGATGCTGCCGCCGCAGTGGAGCCACAACAATCCCATCGACGTGCTGGGCGACGCCGCGCCCGAGCGGTTTGCCAAGGCGCTCAAGACGGTCGCGGATGATCCGGACAACGACGGCGTCCTGGTGATCCTCACCCCGCAGGACATGACCGACCCGACCAAGACGGCCGAGGCGATCGTTCCGCTGGCCAAGCTGGGCAACAAGCCGCTGTTGGCCAGTTGGATGGGTGGGGCCGAAGTGGCGGCGGGGCAGGGAATCCTGAGCCGCGCCGGCATCCCGACGTTCGCCTATCCGGACGCCGCCGCCCACGCGTTCAGCTACATGTGGCGCTACGCGTACAACCTGCACGGCTTGTACGAGACGCCGGCGCTGGGCGACGACAACGAAAAGAGCGTGGATCGCGCCGCGGCCACCGCGATCGTCGACGCCGCCCGCGCCGCCGGCAAAACGCTGCTGGATGAATCGGAATCGAAAAACCTCATGGCGGCGTACGGGCTGCCGGTCACGCAGACGCTCACGGCCACCAGCGCCGCCGATGCGGTCCAGGCGGCCTCTTCCCTTGGATTCCCGGTGGCGCTCAAACTCTTCTCGCACACGATCACGCACAAGACGGACGTGGGCGGCGTGAAACTGAACCTGATCGACGGCGAGCAGGTGGCCCGGGCGTTCGACGACATCCGCGATTCGGTTTCTCGCCTGGCCGGGGCGGAGCATTTCCAGGGCGTGACCGTTCAGCCGATGATCAATGCGCGGGAGGGGTACGAACTGATCGTCGGGTGCAGCCCGGATTCGCAGTTCGGGCCGGTGATGCTTTTCGGCTCCGGCGGGCAATTGGTCGAGGTGATCAAGGACCGGTCGCTGGGCCTGCCGCCGCTGAACGCGACGCTGGCGCGGCGCTTGATGGAACAGACCAAAATTTATAAGGCACTTGAGGGCGTGCGCGGGCGAAAACCCGTCGATATTCCGCTGCTCTGTCAGGTCCTGGTGCGTTTCAGCCAACTGGTGGTCGAACAGCCGTGGATCAAGGAGATCGAGATCAACCCGCTGATCGCGACGGCGAGCCAGATCGTGGCGGTGGATGCGCGCACGGTGCTGTGGGGTCCGGAGACGAAGGCGGCCGATCTGCCGCGGCCGGCCATCCGGCCGTATCCCACTCAGTACCTCACCGATTGGACGCTGCGGGATGGCACGGCGGTGAGGGTCCGCCCGATCCGCCCGGAAGACGAGCCGCTGCTGATTCGCTTCCACCAGGAGCTTTCGGATCGCAGCGTGATGTTCCGCTTCTTCCACCCGATGAATCTGACGCAGCGGATCGCCCACGAGCGGTTGATCCGCGTCTGCTTCAACGATTACGACCGCGAGCTGGCCTTGGTGACGGAGGGCCGCGGCGACGACGGCAAGCCATTCATCCTGGGCATCGGGCGGCTGAGCAAGCTGGCCGGCGGGAAGGAAGCGGAATTCAGCATCGTGATTAGCGACAAATGGCAAAACCGCGGCCTGGGCACGCGCTTGCTGGAACTGATGGAGCAAGTGGCCCGCAGCGAAAACATCGAACGTCTGTTCGGCCTGATTATGAGGCAAAACCTGGAGATGCAGCGGGTGGCCGAAAAACTGGGCTTTACGCTGACGGGCGACGTGTCGGAGTCCACAATCCTGGCCAGGATGGATTTGCTAGCCCCCGCCGAAGCGGCCCAGCCGGCCGCGGCCGCCGCCGCCGAGGGGTCATAACCCTCCCCGGTCATCGCGGTTCTTCGTAGACTTGCGGGTCGGTGTGATGGCCGACCGTCCGGACCATGGCGCGGCCGGAGGGCCAGGTCGTCAGGAAAAACATCAGCGTCAACAGCGCCGGCAGCAGGTTGGGCAACAGCGAGCCGGTCACCACGCAGCCGAGCAGGCTCAAGAGCCCGCCCAAATCCAGCGCCAGCCAGATGGCCAGCATTCCCAGCAGGTACTTTCCCGGCGGCACGGTCCGGCCCGACCAATACGGTTTGAAGACGCGGCCGCGCCAAAAGAGCGACACCGGCACCACCAGGATCAGGTAAATCATCGGTCCCAGGAACCAGCGGTCGCGCAGCGGATGCGGGGGATGCGGCGCGGCGGCGCCGCCCGACAGGTGCCAGATCAACCACAACGCCAGGAAAAAGGGAATGACCAGAAGAACGCACCAACACAGCCAGGCCAGTCGCAGCGCCGTGGACGGGGAGAAACCGAGCGGGGCGGAGCCCCAGCGATCAGGCGTTTGCGCATCGGTCATGATCCACTTTCCGGGGCAGGGTGTTGCGTCGGGCCGTCGGATGGCGAGCCACCGTGCCAGCTATGCAGGACGCGCATGTAGTTGCCGCGTTCGAAGGCGGCCGGATCGGGGCAATTGGCCAGGCTGAGGCTGCCGCGCATCTGGCGAACCGATTCGTAGGCGTTGTCTTCCATCCAGTGTTTGAGATCGGCGATGAGGACCTTGAGGTAGGCCGGCCCGTGCCGCAGCAAAGCCGAGACGATCTGGACGGCGTGGGCGCCGGCCATGATCGCCTTGATGGCGTCCTGGGCCGTGTGGACGCCGCCGCTGGCCGCCAGCGACGCCGAGCACCGCCCGGACAAAATCGCCAGCCAGCGCAGCCGCAACAGCAGCTCGGTGGAATCGGAAAGATGAAGCTGCGGCGAGACGTTGAGCAGTTCCAGGTCGATGTCCGGCTGGTAAAAGCGGTTGAACAGGATCAGTCCATCGGTGCCGGCGACGCGCAGTTGCGTCGCCAGATGCGGCAGCGACGTGAAAAAGGGCGAGAGCTTCACGGCCAGGGGCAGCTTGACGGTTTCGCGCACCTGCTGCACGACGTCGAGAATGCGCCGTTCGATGGAGACGGAGGTGGCGCGCGTGTCGGTGGCGACGTGGTAGACGTTCAGCTCAAGGGCGTTGGCGCCGGCCTGCTCGATCAGCTTGGCGTAGCGCAGCCAGCCCGTGGGGCTCAAGCCGTTGAGCGACGCGATCACCGGAATGGCCAGGGCATCCTTGAGTTGGCGGATCTGGTCCAAGTACGAATCGGGATTGAGGGCGAATTGGCCGGTGCCGGGGAAAAAGGAGGTCGCCTCGGAGAAGGAGTCGGCGTACATTTCGATGTGCTGGACGCTGGCGTATTGTTCGCCTTCGATTTGCTCCTCGAACAGGGAGCGCATGACGATGGCCGATGCTCCGGCGTCCTCGAGCTGCCGTGCGGTGCCCAGATCGTCGGCCATCGGCGAAGCGCCGGGCATGAGCGGATTGGCCAATTCCAGCCCGATGTACGTGGTGGAGAGATTCATGACTGCACCTTCTCGGTGGGCGCGCCCTGCGCCGCAGCGCCCGTGGACGCCGGGGGTTGCGTCTGCGGAGACTCGGCCAACAGGTGATACAAGGCGTAGCGATCGGCCACTTGCCGCTGGGCCAGGCCCAAAAGCATCTTGTACCGCACGGGATCGCGTTGCTCGACCATGCGGAAGCGCGTCTCGTTGACCATGAACTGCTGGAGCTGGTTGTTGGGCACGGGGCTATCCAGTTGCAACGGGCTTTGCCCGGCGGCCTTGCGGCGCGGGTCGAAGCGATACAACGGCCAATAGCCGGCGGCCACGGCGAGCTTTTGCTGCTCCGGCCCCAGCGCCAGGTCATAGCCGTGGGCGATGCAGTCGGAGTAGGCGATGATCATCGCCGGGCCGGGATACGACGCCGCTTCCTGGAACGCCTTGACCGTGTGCACGTCCTTGGCGCCGAAGGCCACCTGGGCGACGTAGACGTTGCCGTAGGCCATGGCCAGCAGGCCCAAATCTTTCTTGGGCGAGGACTTGCCGGCGGCGGCGAACTTGGCCGCGGCGCCGATCGGCGTGGCCTTGGACTGCTGCCCGCCGGTGTTGGAATAGACCTCGGTATCCAGCACGAGGATTTTGACGTCCGCGCCGCTGGCCAGGACGTGGTCGAGCCCGCCGTAGCCGATGTCGTACGCCCAGCCGTCGCCGCCGATGATCCAGACGCTCTTGACGACCAGGTAATCGGCCAGTTGCGCCAGGCGCTTGGCTTCGGGGGTGCCGTTGAGGGTGGAAAGGCGCTGCCGCAGCGTCTGGACGCGCAGGCGCTGGGCGGCGATGGCGGCTTCGGTGTTCTGCTCGGCGCCCAGCAGCTCATTGGCCAGGTCCTGGCCGATGGCGCCGGCCAGTTGCTGCACGAGCTGGCGGGCATGGGCGGCATGGTGATCCACGGCCAGGCGCAGGCCCAGGCCGTACTCGGCGTTGTCCTCAAACAGGGAGTTGCTCCAGGCGGGCCCGCGTCCGTCGCGATTGGCGCAATACGGCGTGGTCGGTAGGTTGCCGCCGTAAATCGAGGTGCAGCCCGTGGCGTTGGCGATCAGCAGACGGTCGCCCGTGAGCTGGGTCAGCAGCTTGATGTACGGCGTTTCGCCGCAGCCGGCGCAAGCGCCGGAGAACTCAAACAGCGGCTCGAAGAACTGCGAGCCTTTGACATCCACGCGAATCTTGGAGCGGTCGATCTCGGGCAGGTTGAGGAAGAATCGGAAGTTGTCGGCCTCGCGCTGGCGGATGGGGGCCTGGGTCTGCATGTTGATCGCTTTGGTCTTGGGAGCGGCCTTGTCCTTGGCCGGGCAGACGGCGACGCACAGGCCGCAGCCGGTGCAGTCTTCGGGCGCGACCTGCAGGGTGTATTTGAGGCCGCGCAGATCGGGGGCATTGTAATCGGTGGAGACGAATCCCGCCGGCGCGCCGGCCAGGGCATCGGCGGGATAAACCTTGGCGCGGATGGAAGCGTGGGGGCAACTGAAGGCGCACTTGTTGCACTGAATGCACAACTCCGGTTTCCAGACGGGGATTTCCGTGGCGATGTTGCGTTTTTCCCAGCGGCTGGTTCCCACCGGCCAGGTGCCGTCGACGGGCATGGCGCTGACGGGCAGCAGATCGCCCTTGTTGGCCATCATCATCGCGGTGACGTAGCGCACGAAATCCGGCGCTTCGTTGGGGACCAGGGGCGCCAGCTCCTTGCCGGTCAGGCCGTCGGCGGGGATCGTCAGCTCGTGCAGATGCTCCAGCGTGCCGTCGACGGCCGCGAAGTTCCTGCGCACCACCTCGGGCCCTTTTTTGGCGTAGGTCTTTTCGATAGCCTTCTTGATCTGCGCGATCGCCTGGTCGCGCGGCAGAACGCCGCTGATGGCGAAGAAACAGGTCTGCATCACGGTGTTGATGCGTCCGCCCATGCCCGCCTCGCGCGCGGCATGCAACGCGTCGATCACGTAGATCTTCAGCTTTTTCTGCTTGATCTGCTTCTGCACCTCCAGGGGCAGCTTGTCCCATACCTCGGCGGCTGGGTAAGGCGCGTTGAGCAGCAGCACGCCGCCTTCTTTGGCGTAGGAAAGAATGTCGAATTTCGCCAGGAAGTTGAACTGGTGGCAGGCGACGAAATTGGCCCGGCGGATCAGATACGCCGAGCGGATCGGACGCGGGCCGAAACGCAGGTGGCTGATGGTGATCGCGCCGGATTTCTTGGAGTCGTAGACGAAATACCCCTGCGTGCTGAAATCGGTTTCCTCGCCGATGATCTTGATAGAGTTCTTGTTGGCGCCCACGGTGCCGTCGGCGCCCAGGCCGAAGAAAACGGCGCGGAATACGTCCTCGGGTTCGATGTCGAATTCATCGTCCACCGGCAGGGACAACCGCGTGACGTCGTCGGTGATTCCGACGGTGAAGTGCGGCTTGGGGCGCGGGCGCTTCAGCTCGTCGAAAACGGCCTTGACCATGGCGGGAGTGAACTCGTGCGAGCCCAGGCCGTAACGGCCGCCGATGACGCTCGGCATCTGCCCCGAGCGCGATGGGTCGGCGGCGCGGCCTTCGGTCAGGGCGGCGATCACGTCCAAGTACAGCGGCTCGCCGATGCTCCCCGGCTCCTTGGTCCGGTCCAGCACGGCGATGCTGCGCACGGACGGCGGCAGGGCGGCCAGGAAGCGATCGATCGAAAACGGCCGGTACAGCCGCACCTTCAGCAGCCCGACTTTTTCCCCCTTGCCGATCAGCCAATCCACCGTTTCGTGAGCCGTTTGCGCCCCCGAGCCCATCATGACGATCACGCGCTGGGCTTGCGGGTCTCCGACGTATTCAAAGAGCCGATAGCGCCGCCCGGTCATGTTGGCAAAGCTGTCCATGACGCGCTCGACGACGTCGCCGGCGGCTTGGTAGAAGGGATTGGCGGCCTCGCGGGACTGGAAGAACGTGTCCGGGTTCTGCGCCGTGCCGCGGAGGACCGGACGATCGGGCGTCAGGGCCCGCTGGCGGTGGGCGGCGACTGCCGCGGGATTGATCAGGTCTGCCAAATCATCATCCGAGAGCATGGCCACTTGGCCGATTTCATGAGAGGTGCGGAACCCGTCGAAAAAGTGAAGAAACGGCACGCGCGATTCGAGGGTGGCGGCGTGGGCGATGGCGGCCAGGTCGTGCGCTTCCTGCACGCCGTTGGAGCAGAGCAAGGCAAAGCCGCTCTGGCGGCAGGCCATGACGTCCGATTGATCGCCGAAGATCGACAGGGCGTGCGTGGCCAGGGCGCGGGCGGAGACGTGCATGCAGAACGCGGCCAGCTCGCCGGCGATCTTGTACATGTTGGGGATCATCAGCAGCAGGCCCTGGGAGGCGGTGAACGTCGTGGCCAGGGCGCCGGCTTGAACCGCGCCGTGACAGGCGCCGGCGGCGCCCGCTTCGGATTGCATTTCCACCACGCGCGGCACCGTGCCCCAGATGTTCTTGCGGCCCTGGGCGGACCACTCGTCGGCGTATTCTCCCATCGCGGAAGACGGCGTGATCGGATAAATCGCGATCACTTCACTGAGCCGGTGCGCTACCGAAGCCGCGGCTTCGTTGGCTTCCAGCGCGACCACGTTCTGCTTGGTTGACGGCATAACCAGAATCCTTTCACAGCCGGCGCGGGCCGGCATCAGTTCATGCAGAATAATCTCGGACAACCCGCGCTCATGCAACATCAGACCAACAAACGATTTTCATGTAGGTGCTTTTCCCTACAGGCAAAATCAGGCTTTCCCTGTGCGATGGCGCGTCAATAGCTTGTTAAATTCGCCGCAGGATGAATCACTGGTCCGACCATCGCGCTGCGCCTGTTGAAGTGCGGCTTGAGCCGCCGGTGCGGCGGCGTTTGCGCATCACGGGCCGCGTGCAGGGCGTGGGATTCCGGCCGTTCGTGTACCGCCTGGCCCATCGCATGCAGATCGCCGGCGCGGTGTGGAACGATCCGGCCGGCGTGGTGATCGAAGCCCAGGGGGCCGGCGAGCAACTGGACCAGTTCGCCGCGGCGATCCGGTCCGAAGCTCCCGCGGCGGCGGCCGTGCGGGAAATCACGCAAGAGCGGATTCCCGCATCTGGCGAGGCTGGCGAATTTGAAATCCGGCCCAGCCCCCACGATGCATCCGCCACCGCGGAAGTGGCCGCCGACATGGCCGTCTGCGAGCAATGCCTGGCGGAGGTCCGTGACCCGGCCGACGCGCGGCGGCACGGGTACGTGCTGACCAACTGCACCCACTGCGGCCCGCGATTCAGCATCATCCGCGCCATTCCCTACGACCGTCCCAACACGACGATGGCCGATTTTGCCATGTGCCCGGATTGCCGGGCGGAGTACGACGATCCATCGGACCGGCGATTCCACGCGCAACCCACGGCCTGCCGTGTCTGCGGGCCGCAATTGCAACTGCTGGACAATCACGGCCAGCCGATCGCCGCCGAGGTTTTGGATGAGGCCGTCAAGTTCCTCGTGCAGGGCAAAATCGTCGCCGTCAAGGGCATCGGCGGGTTCCACCTGGCGGTACGGGCCGATGACGAGCAAGCGGTGGGGCGTTTGCGGCAAGTGAAGCATCGGCCGGCCAAGCCGTTCGCCATCATGTGCGCATCGCTGGAAGCGGCGCGGCATCTGGTGGAATTGACGGGCGCCGGGGCGGAATTGATTCAATCCACAGCCGCGCCGATCGTTTTGGCGAGGCGGTCGGCCGGGGCCAGCGTCGCCCAGGCCGTGGCGCCGGCCAACCATCGCCTGGGCGTCATGCTGGCGTACACGCCTCTGCATCACCTGATTTTCGACCGGGCGAAGGAATCCGGCGTCGAGGCGCTGGTGATGACCAGCGGCAACGACGTGGATGAGCCGCTGGTCTATCGCGACGAGCAGGCGGTGTCGCAATTGGGCGGCCTGTGCGACGCGATCCTTTTGCACGATCGGCCGATCCAGCGGGCGGTGGATGATTCGGTGGTCATCGACGCCGAGACGGGTCCGATTTTTGTTCGCCGCTCGCGCGGCTACGTGCCGCAGCCGGTGCCGCTGCCCCCGAGCTGCGCCGCCGAACCGGGGTTGGCCCTGGGGGCGGAGATGAAATGCACGGTGGCCACCTGCCGCGATGGCCAGGTGGTCCTGAGCCAGCATCTTGGCAATCTGACCCACACGCGCACGTTCGAGGCGTTCAAGCAGTCGATTTCGGATTTGTGCGATTTGCTGGCCGTCACGCCCAAGTGGATCGCGCACGATCTGCATCCGATGTATCTGAGCACGCAATACGCCAGGCAATTGGCCAGCCAATGGAATGTGCCGCTGCTCGGCGTACAGCATCATCACGCGCACGGCGCCGCGGTTTTGGCCGAGCTGGGTCTGACCGGGCCGGCGCTGGCGATCATCTGCGATGGCACGGGCTACGGGACGGATGGGACGATCTGGGGCGGCGAGCTTTTGGCGATGGAATTGTCGCACTTCCGGCGGCTGGGTTGCCTTCGCCCGATGCGCCTGCCCGGCGGGGATGCGGCGGCCAGGCAGCCGTGGCGCAGCGCGATGGCGATGTTGCACATGGCCATGGGGGAGGATTTCGCGCGGTTGCCCATCTGCCGGGAATTGGCGGCGAATGAGCACGTGGAATTTGTGCGGCAGATGCTGCTGAGCGGCGCCGGGTGCGCGCAGAGCAGCTCCAGCGGAAGAGTCTTCGACGGCGTGGCGGCCCTGCTGGGCCTGTGCCGGGAAAACCGTTTCGACGCCGAAGCGCCGATGGCCCTGGAATCGGCCGCGGCAGAGGCCGACCCAATGGCTCCGTTGCTGGAAGAGGGATACCGCTTGGAGGAAGTGGCGGGGCTGATCCAGATCGACCTCTGTCCGCTGGTGCGGATGATCGCGACGTCGGCGGACAAGCGTCCGGCGAGCCACTGGGCGTTGCTATTGCATCAGACCTTGGCGGCGGCATGGGAAGCGGCGGCGGCGCGCGCCGCACATCTGACGGGCTTGAAAACGGTCGTGCTCAGCGGCGGCGTGCTGTGCAATCAGCTTCTGAGCGATCTGCTGAGCCGGCGACTTCAGCGGCGCGGCCTGCGCGTGCTGCGGCATCGGCAGCTTCCGCCCAACGACGGCGGGATCGCGTACGGCCAGGCCGCGGTCGCGGCCGCTCGGATGAACCACGGATTTTTGCGACAGTGAGGATTTATGTGTCTAGCCGTTCCAGCCCGTTTGGTGCAACTCCAGGGAACCAAGGCCGTGGCCGATCTGCACGGCAACCGCGTGGAGATCAGCACCGTGCTGGTGCCGCATTGCAAGCAGGGCGATTGGGTGCTGCTGCACGCGGGCTTTGCCATCCAGACGTTGGACGAGCGGGAAGCGCAGGAGACCTGGGCCGTGGTGCACGATCTGCGCAACGCAGGAGTCAAGTCATGATCGCCCAAGCGGTGCTGGACGCTCCGGAGGTGACGCGGCAGTCGCTGTCGCGTCTGCGGAGCGCCGCCGCGCGGCTTGGCCGCGGCGTGAAATTCATGGAAGTCTGCGGCACGCACACGATGAGCGCCTTTCGCTGCGGGCTGCACAGCCTGATGCCGGCCAACGTCGCGCTGCTCAGCGGACCCGGGTGCCCGGTGTGCGTTACGTCGCAGGGCGACATCGATCAATTGATCGAGTTGGCGCGGCGACCGGGCATCACCCTGTGCACCTACGGCGACATGCTGCGTGTCACCGGCTCGCAGGGGAGCCTCGAGCAAGCCCGTGCCGAAGGGGCCGACATCCGCGTGGTCTACTCATCCCTGGATGCGGTGAAGCTGGCGCAGGCCGATCGGCAGCGGGATGTCGTCTTCGCGGCGGTCGGATTCGAGACGACCACGCCGGCGACGGCGGCGGCGATTCTGCGGGCGGCGCGGTTGGGTTTGGAGAACTTCACGGTCTTGGCCAGTCACAAGCTGGTCCTGCCGGCGATGCGGGCGCTGTTGGAAAGTCCGGATGTGCAAGTGGACGGGTTCCTGTGCCCGGGTCACGTGTCCGTGATCATCGGCGCCGCGGCGTTTGAGCCGATCGTGCAGAAGTATGGCCGAGCGTGCGTGATCGCCGGCTTTGAAGGCCCGCAGATCGCGGCGGCATTGGCGCGGTTGACGGAAATGGTCGCCGACGGCAAGCCGGCCCTGGAAAATCTGTATTCCCAGGCCGTCACCGAAGAGGGCAACACGGACGCGCAGGCGATCATGTACAAGGTTTTTGCGCCGGCGGATTGGCAGTGGCGCGGCCTGGGCGAGCTGGGCGGCAGCGGCTTGGCGGTGCGACCGGAGTACGCGCAGTTCGATGCCCGCGTGCGCTTTGAGTTGGGCCGGCCGGTCAGCCGCGAGACGCCCGGCTGCCGCTGCGGCGACGTGATCACCGGCCGAGCGACGCCGGATCAGTGCGAGCTGTTCGCCGCCGCCTGCACGCCGGTGCGGGCCGTCGGACCGTGCATGGTCAGCTCCGAAGGCACGTGCCAGGCGTGGTTCAAGTACCGGCGGGTCAACAACGCCACCAAAGTCCGGAGCGTTTCATGATCGACGTTTGCGATGACAAAGCGGTGTCCAGCGACCGCTCGGCCGGCCCGCGGATCAATCTCGCCCACGGCGGCGGCGGGCAGCTCACGGATGATCTGATCGCAACCAGCGTCTTGCCGCGGCTGGGCAACAGCGTCCTGGCTGAGTTGCTGGACTCGGCGATACTGCCGGGCGCGGATCGGTTGGCGCTGACTATCGACGGATACGTCGTGCAGCCGATCAAATTCCCCGGCGGCGACATCGGGCGATTGGCCGTCAGCGGCACGGTCAACGATCTGGCCGTTTGCGGCGCCAAGCCGCTGGGCATCGCCTTGGGCCTGATCCTGACCGAAGGTCTGGAGCGGAAGGTTTTGGAAGAGATTTTGGACTCGATCGCGGCGACGGCCAAGGAAGCGGCCGTGCGCGTGGTGACGGGCGACACCAAGGTGGTCGGCCGCGGGCAGGGGGATGGGATTTACATCACGACGGCCGGCGTCGGCGCGGCGGGGCCGGTGCGGCTGCATCCGGACCAGGTTCGTCCCGGCGATGCCCTGATCGTCAGCGGTCCGATCGCGGATCACGGCATGGCCGTCATGCTGGCCCGAGAGATGCCGCAGGTGCAAAGCGTGCTGGTGAGCGACGTGGCGCCGCTCAACGGCATGATCGAAAAACTGCTGGACAAGACGCAAGGCGTGGTGTTCCTGCGCGATCCGACGCGCGGGGGCCTGGCCGGCGTGGCGGCGGATTTGGCAAGGCGCACGGGATGGCACGTGGCGCTGGAGGAAAAGCAGATTCCGATTCGCCCCCAAACGTGGCACGCGGCGGACATGCTGGGCGTGGACCCGCTGGACGTGGCCAACGAGGGCAAGATCGTCGCCGTGGTGCGGCCCGATGCCGTCGCCGCGGTTATGGATGTGTTGCGGCATGACGAGCACGGCACGGAGGCCCGGGTGATCGGCGTCGTGGAAGATCGGCCCGATGGCCTGTGCGAGCTGCGCACGAAGATGGGCGGCAGCCGCATCTTGCAGAAACCTTACGGAGAACAGTTACCGCGGATTTGCTAACCGCGAGAAAGCGAGACCCATGATCGCGCCTCCGAGAAGACAACCGCCGATGCCGTCGGCCGACAAGCGCTGGCGGATCGTGGATGCCACGATGCGGCGCCACGGGTACGTCGGCAACTCTCTGATTGAGACGATGCACACGGTGCAGGAATCGTTCGGGTATCTGGACGAGCCGGCGCTGCGTTTCGTCAGCTCTTCGCTGAATCTGCCGCTCAGCAAGGTGTATGGGGTGGCGACTTTTTACCACCACTTCATGCTCAAGCCGCAGGGCGAGCACACCTGCGTGGTGTGCCTGGGCACGGCCTGCTACATCAAGGGCGCCGCCCAGTTGCTGGGCTCGCTGGAAAAGAGATTCGGGATCAAGGCCGGCCAGACGACGGGCGACGGCAAGCTGTCGGTGATGACCGCGCGCTGTCTGGGCTCGTGCGGGCTGGCGCCGGCGGCGGTGCTGGATGGGACGGTGATGGGCAAAGTCGGCAGCGCGGATCTGCTGGATCGTGTGTCAAAACAGGTGGGCCATGACCGCTGAAGAACTGGAAACAATCGCCCAAGAGGAACGGGAAGCGTGCGGGCGCAAGAAGCACCATTTGCACGTGTGCATGGCGGCGGGATGTCTTTCCTCGTGCAGCGACCGGGTGAAGGATGCCCTGGAGGCGCAGGTGAAAGCCGCGGGGCTGGAGGAGCATTGCCAGGTCAAGCCGGTGGGGTGCATGGGCCTGTGCGCCGCGGGTCCGCTGGTGTCCGTGGCGGATCAGAACGTGATGTACAAGGAGGTGACGCCCGACGACGCCGCGGACATCGTCGGCGCGCTCAAGACGCAGCAGCCGGTGCAGCGCCTGCATTGTCGGATGGACGTGCCGTTTTTCGCGCGGCAGAAGAAGATCGTGCTGGAAAACTGCGGCGTGATCGATCCGGAGCGCATCGAGGAATACATCGCCGCGGGCGGCTACACGGCTTTGCACCAGGCGCTCACGTCGATGAACACGGCGGAGGTGATCGCGGAGGTGTCGCGCAGCGGCCTGCGTGGCCGCGGCGGGGCGGGTTATCCCACGGGGCTGAAGTGGAGCATGGTGGCCAAGGCCGGCGGGGCGACCAAGTACGTGATCTGCAACGCCGATGAGGGCGATCCGGGCGCGTTCATGGACCGCAGCGTGCTGGAGAGCGATCCGCATCGCGTGCTGGAGGGCATGGCGATCGCCGCGTACGCGGTGGGCGCCAGCCGCGGGTACATCTACGTGCGCGCGGAATATCCGCTGGCGGTGAAGCGGCTGAAGATCGCCATCCGCCAGGCGGAGAAGCAGGGTTTGCTGGGCCACAACATCTTCGGCACGCCGCTGAGCTTCGAGATCGACATTCGCCTGGGCGCCGGGGCGTACGTGTGCGGCGAGGAGACGGCGCTGATCGCCAGCATTGAGGGCGAGCGTGGCCAGCCGCGTCCGCGTCCGCCGTTCCCCGCGGAATCCGGGCTGTGGGGCGCGCCGACGCTGATCAACAACGTGGAGACGTTCGCCAACATCCCGCCGATCATCCGCCAGGGCGGCCAGTGGTACGCGGCCATCGGCACCGAAAAGAGCAAGGGAACCAAGACCTTCGCCCTGGCCGGGAAGGTCAACAACACGGGCCTGATCGAAGTGCCCATGGGCATCACCCTGCGGGAGATTATTTACGACATGGGCGGCGGCATCCCCGACGGCAAGAAGTTCAAGGCGGTGCAGACGGGCGGTCCCTCCGGCGGCTGCATCCCCGAGCAGTTCCTGGACATGCCCGTCGATTACGACTCGCTGGTCAAGGTGGGTTCGATCATGGGCTCCGGCGGCATGATCATCATGGACGAGACCTCGAGCATGGTGGACGTGGCCCGCTACTTCATGGAATTCTGCATGACCGAATCGTGCGGCAAGTGCGTGCCCTGCCGCGTGGGAACGGTGCAGATGCACGACCTGCTCACCAAGATCATCGACCGCAAGGCGACCGTGCGCGATTTGGCGCTGCTGGAGGAATTGTGCGACATGGTGCGCAACACCAGCCTCTGCGGGCTGGGGCAGAACGCGCCCAACGCGGTGCTCAGCACGCTGCGCTATTTCCGCAACGAATACGACGAGCTGCTGGTGGAAGACGACGCCGAGCCCGCGCTGGCGGATGCCGGCGCCAAGGAGAACGCGTCATGAGCGCCCCGACGACGGTAGTGAGCTTGAAGATCGACGGCAAGGACGTCAGCGGCCGCGCGGATGAAACCATCCTCGACGTGGCCAGCGAGAACAAGATCCACATCCCGACGCTCTGTTTCCTCGAGGGCCTCTCGGGCTGGGGGGCGTGCCGGCTTTGTCTGGTCGAGATCAAGGGATCGCACAAGCTGCTGTCGGCGTGCGTGACCAAGGTGGCCGAGGGCATGGAGGTGACCACGGATTCGCCGCGGCTGCTGAAATACCGCCGCATGGTCGTGCAGCTCTTGTTTGCCGAGCGGAATCACGTCTGCTCGGTGTGCGTGTCCAACGGGCACTGCGAGTTGCAGAACCTGGCGCAGGTGCTGGGCATCACGCACATCGACATTCCGTACCGCTACCCGACGTTGCCGTTCGATGCGTCGCACGATCTGTTCCGCCTGGACCACAACCGCTGCGTGCTGTGCACGCGCTGCGTGCGCGTGTGCGACGAAATCGAAGGGGCGCACACCTTGGACGTGATGGGCCGGGGGATAGACTGCCGCGTCATCATCGACCTCAACGAGCCGTGGGGATCGAGCCAGACCTGCACGACCTGCGGCAAGTGCGTCCGCGTCTGTCCCACCGGCGCCTTGACGCGCAAGGGCACCGGCGTGGCCGAAATGGAAAAGGACGACCAATTCCTGCCCTATTTGACCCGGATGCGAGGGAGCCAGTCATGAGCGCCCAAGAGCCAGCCGCCGCGGTGAAAAAGGTGCGTATCGCCACCGTCTGGCTGGACGGCTGCTCCGGCTGCCACATGTCGTTTCTGGACATGGATCAGCGGCTGCTGGAGCTGGCGCCCCTGATCGAGCTGGTCTACAGCCCGTTGGTGGACCACAAGGAGTTTCCCCCGGACGTGGATGTGACGCTGGTGGAAGGCTCGGTCAGCACGGACGAGGACCTGCGCAAGATTCGCATGATCCGCGGCCGCACGAAAATTCTGGTTTCCCTGGGCGATTGCGCGGTGACCGGCAACGTGCCGGCGATGCGCAATCCCTTCGGCGCTGCGGCGACGCTGGACCGCGCCTACAACGAAAACGCGCAGCTTCAGAAGCAAACGCCGACGCTGCATCTGCCGACGCTGCTGGAGCGCGTTCGGCCGGTGCACGAGGTGGTGGAAGTGGACGTGTTCGTGCCGGGCTGCCCGCCGCCGGCGGATGCGATTTTTTATGTGGTCGGCGAGCTTCTCGCCGGGCGCACTCCCGATGTCGGCGCCGTGACGCGATTTGGCCGTTAGAAAGGCGACTGCGATGCCACGCGATATTGTGATCGATCCCGTCACCCGCATCGAGGGCCACGCGAAAATCACGCTGAGGCTCGGCGACGACGGCAACGTGACCGATGCGATGTTCCACGTGACGCAGTTTCGCGGCTTTGAGAAGCTGTGCGAGGGCCGGCCGTTGACCGAAATGCCTTCACTCATGGCCCGCACCTGCGGCATCTGCCCGGTCAGCCATCTGATCGCATCCGCCAAGGCGTGCGACGCGCTGTTGGCGGTGGCGATTCCCGAAACCGCGGCCAACCTGCGCCGCATCATGAACCTGGCGCAGATGGTGCAGTCGCACGCGCTGAGTTTCTTCCACCTCAGTTCGCCGGATCTGCTGATGGGTTTCGACGCCGATCCGGCCAGGCGGAACCTGTTCGGCCTGGCGCAGGAGAATCCGCAACTGGCCCGGGACGGCATCCGCCTGCGGCAGATCGGCCAGAGCATCATCGAAATCCTGGGCGGCAAGAAGATCCACCCGGCGTGGGCGGTTCCCGGCGGCGTCAACAAGCCGCTCGAGGCCCAAAACCGCGACAAGATGCTGGCCATGCTTCCCGAGGGCCTGGAGATCGCCCAACGCACCCTGCGGTGGTACAAACGAGTGGCTGCCGGTTTCGGCGCCGAAGCCCGCACCTTCGCCAATTTCCCCACGCTGTTCATGGGCTTGATCACCGAAACCGGCGGATTGGAACATTACGACGGCCTGCTGCGCCTCGTGGATGCCAAGGGTGAGATCGTCGTCGATCAATTTCCGCCGGAAAAATACCAGGAACTGATCGCCGAAGCGGTCGAGCCGTACAGCTTCATGAAGTTTCCGTATTTCCAGAAGTTGGGCTATCCGCGCGGGATTTACCGCGTGGGGCCGCTGGCGCGGCTGAACCTGGTGGATCATTGCGGCACGCCCATGGCCGACCAGGAATGGGCCGAACTTCGCGAAATCCAACGCGGAGCCGTGCTCGGATCGTTCCACTATCACCACGCGCGATTGATCGAAATCATCTTCGGCTTGGAGATGATGCAGCGGCTTTTGGGCGATCCCACCATCCTGGATACGCGGGTCCGCGCCCGCGCCCGACCCAACCGCGACGAGGGCGTCGGCGTGGCCGAGGCGCCTCGCGGCACGCTCATCCACCATTATCGCATCGACGATGACGGGCGGATGGTCTGGGCCAATCTCATCATCGCCACGGGCCACAACAACCTGGCGATGAACCGCGGAATCCTCCAGGCCGCCCAGCATTTCGTCGACGGCAAGAAGATTTCCGAAGGCGCGCTCAACCGCGTGGAAGCGGTCATCCGTTGCTACGACCCGTGCCTGTCCTGCGCAACGCACGCCCTGGGCAAGATGCCCCTGAAGATCGAACTGGTGGCTGCCGATGGCGAGGTGATTCATGCCGTCCAACGCGACTGAATCACCGGTGCTGATCATCGGCTACGGCAACGCGCTGCGCGGCGACGACGGCGCCGGTCCGGAGGCGGCGCGGCGCCTGAAGGCGTCTTTGCCGCGGCGGTGGGCGTCGGTGCTGACGGCGCATCAGCTTCTTCCCGAAATGGCGGAGCCGCTGAGCCGGGCCCAATGGGCGATCTTCATCGACGCCGATTGCCGCCTGCAGCCGGGAAGAATTCGCCGCCGCCGCGTGCGCATCGTTCAACCGACGGTCGCGGACGCCGCTCATCAGCAGGGACCGGAGGGAATTCTTCGCCTGGCCCGCGACCTGTACGGCCGCTGTCCCCGGGCGCTGCTGTACGGCGTCGGGGCGGCGAGTTTCGCATACGAGCAGGCGCTGTCGCCGCCGGTGCGGGCGGCGCTGCCGCGCGTGGTGCGCGACGTGATGCGCGTGGTGCGCCGAGCGTCCGCGGGCTTGGCCTGGCGCCTGCCCGGAGCCAGGCGTGGCAAACGGGAATGCCGCCATGCATGAGATGTCGATAGCGCAGGCGATTTTGGATTTGGCGCGACGGCACGTGCCGGCCGGCGCCGTGCTGCGGACGGTGCGCGTCCGCGTGGGTCCGCTGCGCGGCATCGATCCGCAGTGCATGCAATGGGCCTGGCAAGGATTGATGGCCGAACAGTCCGACGCCGCCGCGCCGCCGGCGCTGGAGTTGACGACGCTGCCGTGGCAGGTGCGATGCGCCGACTGCGGCGACCAGTGGTCGCCGCAAGAATTGCCGCAGCGCTGCGCTTGCGGCTCCGAGCGTGTGCGGCTGATCGGCGGCGACGAATTCCAGTTGGTCTGCATCGAGGTCGACGAGCAGCCGAGAGGTGACGTATGCAAGTCCAAGTTGTCCAAAACGTGCTGAAGATCAACGACGAGCTGGCCGCGCTCAATCGCCAGCGCTTGCGCGCCGCCGGCGTCTTCACGGTGGACCTGCTGGGCGGACCCGGCTGCGGCAAAACCGCCCTCATCGAGGCCACCCTGAAGCGCCTCGTTCCCGGCCTGCGCGTCGGCGTGATCGTCGGCGACCTGGCCACCCAGCGCGACGCCGACCGCATGGCTCGCTTCACCGACCAGGTGGTGCAGGTCAACACCGGCAAAGGCTGCCACCTCGAGGCCCATCACGTCATGCAGGCCATGACGCGCATCGACATCGACCGGCTCGACCTGCTGTTCATCGAAAACGTGGGCAATCTGATCTGCCCGGTCGGGTTCGATCTGGGCCAGGACGTGAAGGTGGGGATGTTCTGCACCACCGGCGGCGACGACAAGGCGGCCAAGCATCCGTACATCGTCTGCGAGTCGTCGCTGCTGCTGCTGAACAAGATGGATCTTCTGCCGCAGGTGCCGTTTGATCGAGATCTGTTTCTTTCGGACATTTACCGATTGAAACCCGATGCGCGGGTGATCGAGTTGTCGGCGGTCAGCGGCGCGGGGCTGGATCAGTGGATTGATTGGCTCGGCGAACAGCGTCCCCGCCGTGCCTCGGCCGGGGGCAACGACGATGCCACGGCGCATCCGGAGTTGGCGCGAAAATAAGCGGCCGCGTTCATCACGCGGCCGCATTCATCCGCCACATTCGAGCCGATCAGGAATTAATCCGCGCCGGCGTGCTGGATGCGTTCGCTCCAGCCGTCTTGAGGGGTGGTTTCGTCGCTCTGGGACCACTGCAACTGCGGGGTGGCCGTCTTGGCTCGAGCGGCCGGCCGCGCGGGAGCCCGCGCCGGCTCCAATCGGCGCACGGCCGGCCCCTCGACCGCGATCTGGACCATCAGCGGCTTGACCAACGCGCTGTAGTCCGCGAATCGCATGATGACCACGTCCGTATGCGTGCCGGCGTTGAAGGCGATCTCTTCCTGCATGGCCATGCCCACGTCCACGAACGTCCGGATGCCAAACAGGTTGCCGAACGGCGGAGCCGTGCCGACCTCGCAATCGCCGAAGCATTCCTCGAATTCACTCTCATCCGCCAGGCGCACTTCCTTCGCGGCCGCTTGCGAGCGCAGGAGCGTCAAGTCCAACCGCTTGGTCGCGGGGACCACCGCCAGCGCCAAGTGCCCGTCGATGCACACGACCAGCGTCTTGGCCATGTATTTGCCCGGGACATGCGTCGACTGAGCGACTTCCTGCGCGGTGAAGGCGGGATCGTGCTTGATCGCGCGATAGGACGCGTTGTTGCTGGCGAGCAGATCTTGAATCCTGCGCGCAGACATACTGGCCTCCAGACTTGTCATCCTATTAACTATCGGCTTTGCAGCCGCGAAAAGACATCGGGGGCAGTACCGCTTTTGCTATTAGGTGATTCCCCGATGCCTCAAATGGCGATAAATCGCGTTGACGGCCGGAGTTAACCGGCTGGATTCGGCTCCTGGGCGTTATCGGGCCTGTTATCTGGCCAGTGATTTGTTTTCGAAATTCGCGTCTTTTTCACTAATTTTTTGCAATGGCTGGGCTTGCCGCTGTGATGCAGCGGGAGGCGCGGGGCCACGCCAATTGATACTGAGTCTCGCCCTCGTGCCGGGGCCGTTTATGATGCCCGCCGCCATGCGCGCACCGCGTCGGCCAAGGCATGAAGATTGCCCTCCGGCACGCGGGCTGGATCAAACGTGCAGCCGGGGGCGACCAGGATCGGCCTATCCCCCGCCTGAGCCAGCGCATCGGCCACCTCCGCGGCGACGTCCCGCGGCGTGCCGCTGACCAGCGTGCCCAGATTGTCCACTCCGCCGCAAATCGCCGGACGCACCCAGTCCAACACATCCGCAATGCTTGGACCGGCGGCACGATCGGCCCAGTTCAAAATCGCCGCCGGATATTCGGCAAACGCGCGAAAGTTGATCGGCCTTCCGCAGGCATGAACGATATTGAAACGCGCTACGGATGCCGCGGAGAGAATCTCCAAGTCCGTCTGGCGGACAAGCTGCTCGTAAAGGCTCGGCGCCGGCGGCCGGCGGCCGACCTCGACCCAATCGTCACGCACGGAAAGAAAAATCCCATCAGCGCCGGCCTGCAAACACATCGCCGCAAAACGCCCGAGACTATTCCCGATGGTTCGCAGCGCCGCCGCGACCGCCGCAACGTCTCCGGCCGCCGCCTGGCGAATCCAGGCGCTGGGGGCATCACTGGCCGCGTCGAGATTCGGCGGCTGATGACCGGTGGGCGGCTGGACCATGCGCCGCAGCACCATCCACGCGTTGAAAATCGTGGTGATCAGCGGCACCTTGCCGCGCGTTTTGGCTTTCAGTTCGGAAAGCAATTCCAACTGCTCGGCGAATCCGTCCTCGTCGCCTCGTAGCGCGGTCATGTTTTGCAGGTCCCCGATGTCGCGCACGAGCCGGCGATCCGGATACGGGTTGTCGTTCATGACCTTCAGGAAATCCAGGCCGTATTTTTCAAGATGATCCAGATGTCCTTGAACCGCGGCCGGCCCGGCGACCTGGTCGGGCTGAAAGTGATACCAAAAACTAAACGGCGGCCGATCCGGCCAGCGGCCGGAAAGAACCGACTCGATACGCTGGAAATTCGTCACGTAGCTATTTTAGGCGGAAGATTTGAGCAGGCGAGCCTTGCATCGCCTGGGAGTTTCAGGAGGCGGTTGACGCAGTGCGCCGGCCGCTGTAGTTTGGCTGCGTGGAACGTCCGGGGCGTGGCGCAGTTTGGTTTAGCGCGCTTGACTGGGGGTCAAGAGGTCGCTGGTTCGAATCCAGTCGCCCCGATTGCCGCAAACTGGCAATAGAGCAGCAGAGAGTAGAAAGGAGAAAGTAGAGGAAACAAGGGCGTTTCGATGCCAAGTTGTGCCGCTGGGCCGAGCTGCCTCTCCTACGGTTTCCTTTCCACTTTCCACCTTCTTTCGGTACGGTCAAACGAACTGCGTTCGCCTTCATACCACAGCCCCCGGCGCAGCGCGTCAACCGCCTCTTGCGACTCCCAGTCGCTGCAGCGCCGTACGCACCCCGGCGACCGTTGGAATCGCTTTCAGGCTGGCATAACCGGCGTCGGCGACCTCGGCGCGGCGGGATTCCATCTCGGGGCGCAGATAGGAAATGCAACAATCGACGATGTGGTCGTACTCACTGAAAAGCACGCCGTCGCCGTATGGATTGCTCTCGGCCGATTCCGACACGACGAAGCAGCGGTTGTTCAGCAGATACGAAAGGCGCACTTGTTCAAGCTGGGTCGTCTCGAATTGGTGGAGATTCAGCACAATTTTGGAGCGAGCGATGGCCTCATCCCGTCGGGGACCGTAGCCGGTGACTGTCTCGATGCCGGCGCCGCGGTCTCGGAGCGTTTCCACCACGTGCTGCCGCCGCGGAGTGCCGGTGCCGTAAAAAAGAACGTCGATATCCTTGAGCGGCGCGTGGACGATGCGCTCCAGCCGCTTGCTATATCCCAACGGAACGTATTGCGTGCTTCGGCAGCCGTGGGCTTCGAGGAACGGCAGGTTTTCCGGTGCATAGTCCCACACCTGTAACGCCTGCGTCAGGAATTGGAGATACAGAGCGCGGTCCGGTGCAAACCCCGCTCGTTCATTGAGGGCTTCCATCTGGAAAACGACGTAGGGAGAGCCGAACCCGCGGAGCGTGTCGTAATCCTTTTCTTTCAAAAATGCGGTATGGCCTATGAGAAGGTTCAGCCGGTTGGCGTCGAAAGTGTTGGTGGAACGTCGAACGGCATGTCCAAGCTGCTCGAGGCAATCCGTGATTAACTCGATCAGTTCGTCGAAAACGGCGCCGTCTTCGTTGATGACGATATGGACAATGTTCACATCCCGGACGGACATGAATAGAAGGGTGGCGTTTTTCAGCCCGCAAATCAAGCCATGGCCGGCGTCGCGGCGGTGCTTGCCTTGTCGGCCAAGACTGTTAAGGTACGCCTCGACTCGTTTTTGAACGCGGGAAATGCGGGCATGAAGGTTCTGATCGTCGGCAGTGGTGGACGGGAGCATGCGTTGGCCTGGAAACTGGCCGCCTCCACGCGCGTGACGGAACTGTTCTGTGCTCCGGGCAATCCGGGCATCGCGGACGTGGCGGACCTGGTCCCCATCGCGGCGACGGACCTGGAAAAAATAGAAAAATTCGTACGCCAGAACGAAATCGAATTGGTCGTGATCGGCCCGGAGGACCCGCTGGCCATGGGCCTGGCGGACCGTTTGACGGCGGCGGGGGCCAAGGTCTTCGGGCCGTCCAAGGCGGCGGCGCAGGTCGAGGCTGACAAGTGGTTCGCCAAGGAGATCATGCGCCATCAGGCGATTCCGACGGCCGAGGCGCACAGCTTCACCGATCCGCTGGCGGCCGAGGAATACGTCAAAATGCGGAGCCAGCCGGTGGCCATCAAGGCATCCGGTCTGGCCAAGGGCAAGGGCGTGACGCTTTGTTATCGCCCCGGCGATGCGCTGGAGACGATCGACCGGATGATGCGGAAAAAGGTTTTCGGCAGCGCTGGGGAGCGCATCGTCATCGAGGAATTGATCACCGGGCCGGAGTGTTCGGTGCTGGCGCTGGTCAGCAAGCGGACGATTTACGTTTTGGAGCCGGCGCAGGACCACAAGCCCGTGGATGACGGGGACACCGGTCCGATGACCGGCGGGATGGGGGCCTACTCGCCGACGCCGGTGATGTCCGCGGAGGTGCTGGCGCAGGTGGAGCGGGAGATCCTGGTGCCGGTGGTCGATGGCCTGCTGCGGGAAGGCATCGAGTACAGCGGATGTCTGTACGCGGGATTGATGCTCACGCCCGGCGGGCCGAAGGTGTTGGAGTTCAACTGCCGCTTCGGCGACCCGGAGACTCAGCCGCTGATGATGCGTCTGCAATCGGATTTGTTGGAGGTGATGCTGGCGGTGATCGAGGGTCGGCTGGATCAGATCGAGCTGCGCTGGGACCGGCGTCCGGCGATGTGCGTGGTGGCCGCCAGCAAGGGATACCCCGGCTCGTACGCGACGGGCGTGGCCATCACGGGCGTCGAGCAGGCGGATGCCATGGCGGATGTGAAAGTGTTCCACAGCGGCACGAAGCTGGCCGGCAAGACGCTTGTGAGCGACGGCGGGCGCGTGTTGGGCGTGACGGCCCTGGGATACACCTTCGCCGAGGCCAGGCGACGGGCTTACGCCGCCATGGAAAAAATCCATTTCGACGGCATGCATTATCGCAAGGACATCGGGCACCAGGCCCTGAAGAGTTGAATCGTGGAGAAGACCGACTGGTCGGTGAACGTGGGGATCGACCTGGCGCGGATTGAGCGTCAGGCGAGGGACATCCGCCAACGATGCGGCCCCGTGCTGGCGGTGGTGAAGGCCAACGCCTACGGCCTGGGCGCGCAAAAAGTCGCCGAGGTCCTGGCGGATGTGGTCGATGGTTTTTGCGTCTTCAGTTTGTGCGAGGCGATCGCGGCGAAATTGCCCCAGATCACGGGCAAGCCGATCTTGGCGCTGCGGCCGAGCGAGGATGAGACGGCCGAAGATTTTGTGGCCGCGCGCGTGCGTCCGGGCGTGTGGACGGCGCAGCAGGCGACGCGGTTGCGTGCGGCCCGGCCGGTGCTGTGCGTCGATACCGGAATGCAGCGATTTACCTGTCCCGCCGAAGACGTCGAGGCCGTCCTGGCGGCGGGGGACTGCGACGAGGCGTTCACCCATGCGGTGACGATCGAGCAGGTCCGGCAACTGGTATCGTTGCTGGGCGGCAGGGGGTTGCGTCTGCACGCGGCGGCGTCGGCGCTTCTGGATGAGCCGGAGGCTCGTCTGGATGCGGTGCGGCCGGGAATGGCTTTGTATCGCGGAGCGGCACGGGTGTGGGCGCGGTTGGTCGAGGTGCGCGACAGCCATCGGCCGACCGGGTACAGCGGATTTGTCGTGCCGCGATTTGGCGTGATCGCGTGCGGTTATTACCACGGTCTGCGGCTGGGGCCGTGCGTGGTCAACGGCGTACGCCGGCGCATTCTGGAAGTGGGTATGCAGTCCGCTTACGTGGAGATCGGTCCCCAGGACCGCGCCGGCGAAATGGTGGTTTTGCTCGGGGAAGGCTTAAGCGAAGCGGACGTCGCCAACGCGTGGAAGACGACCGAGCACGAAGCGATGTTACGCTTGGTGGGTCTGTCGCGTCCCAGCGGCGCGGCAGGGTAGTTGCGTGCGCAAAAAAAGGCCGGAAGGAACAACCTTCCGGCCCGAGTCGGTGTGGGACTCTGTTAGGAGTCAACGTTAGAAGATCAGGCAGTCGTCGTACGGCGACCGCGGAGCCAGGTGTACAAACCTGCGATGACGAGGCCAACCCCGCCCAGCGCTGACGACGCCGGCAGCGGAACCACCGTTACGTCCCCGCCACCGCCCGGATTGTGCGGGCAATGAGGCGGGCCGTTGTCGCAGCCGCCCTTGCCGCCCTTGTCGTCTTTGTCGCCACCGCCGAGGCAGCCGCCGTCCTTGTCACCCTTATCGCCGCAGCCGGGGTTGTTATTGTCCGCGGGAGGCTGGCAGGGTGGAGGCAGCGTTACGCCGCCATCATCACCGTGCTTGTTCTTGTCGCCGTTATTATTGTTGGGCGGCGTCACGTTGCCGCCGTCGTGGTTCCTGAGGTCTTGCGAGACCAGGAAGTACGGCAAGTCCCAGCTTCCGTTCCTGGCGCCATAGTGGGAACCCCCATAAGCGGCGCGGGCATTGCCGGCGAGCATCAACGACAGACAGACAAAACTGACACCGATATAGATCCTCATACCAACACCCTTTCGAGAAAAGCCGACTGGCGCGAAAACCCTTGGGTTCACCGGCCATCCCCTTCTCGCGCCTGCCCGCGGACACCGTGCTCTGGCGAGGCAGTATCCGCGGTGTGAACTCGCTTGCGGAAATCTAGCCCAGGTTTTCAGTTGAGGCGGCGAAAATCGAGCGAATTTCGGTCAACTTGATGGGTGCGCTGCTGAAGGCGGGTTCTTTGTACGGAATAGTTCAAACGATCCGAGAAGGCGGGCGATGAGCGGCGCCGCGGAACGCCGCGGCGAGCAATCCAGCGGCATGCGTGGCCAGCGTTACAGGACGCACAGGTTCGTTAAACCGATTTGCCGTCAAATTTGGCACGGCCGGAATTGTGTACAACGCCGGTTATGACGATATATAGATGGGGGATCGCCCGCAGGGCGGTGAGGCCTCATGAGCCAGCTTAATCCATTAACTGGATCGATCCTGCAAACGCCGGTGGCGCAAAAGCAGCAGACCGACCAAAAGACGCGGCAGCTCCGCCGCGCCGAGGAACTCCGCAGAAACGTCGCCGCGCGCGACGATGAGATGGAACATCAGGTGGAAAACACCGATCATCTGGAGGCCGTCGGCGACGGCCAGGAAAACCCCAAGCAGCGCCAAAGCAAACCCAAGCGGCGCCCCGCCGCCGCCCAGGAAGACGACGCTAGCCACATCGACACCACCGCATAGCCGCCGGCGCCGGCTCTGTCTTTATTAACCCGTCAAGTGATACAGAAAGATCGCCGCGGCCACCGCGACGTTCAACGAGTCCGTCCCCAGCCGCATGGGAATGATGACGCGCTTCGTGCAGCGCTGGATCGTCTGCTCGTCCAGCCCCTGCGCTTCATTGCCAAAGACTAGGGCGACGCGCGCCGGGGGCGGCGGGGGCGGCAGGGACTTCAGCGCCTGCGCATCGGACGAGAGCACGGCCGCCCAGCGCTGCACGTCCATCTCGCCCAGCCGATCTAAATCCGACAGAAGATCACGTGACCGCACCATTGGCAGGCTGAAGACCGTGCCCATTGAGACGCGCACGGCTTGGCGGAAATAGGGATCGCAGCAGCGCTGGCCGAGGATCATGGCATTGGCTCCGAACGCGGCCGACACGCGGATCAGGGCGCCCAGATTTTGGGTGTTGGTGATCTGCTGGCAGACCACGGCCAGGGCCGGCCGCGGCGGCGGGGCAAGGACCGCGTCGATGGGCGGCGAAGGCGGCCGGATGCCGCAGGCCAGCACGCCGCTGTGAAATTCAAAGCCGATGATCCGCTCGATCAACTCGTCATCCGCCAGCAGCAGGAGCGTATGCGGCCCAACCAGCGGCGCGATGGCGCCGAGTTTGCGCTTGGCCACCAGGACCGATTCGGCCTGGATCGTGCTGGCCAGCAGCCGCCGCACGACGTTCTCGCCCTCGGCGATGAAGCGACCGCCTTGGCGCGCCAGCTCCTTGTCCTTCAGGTTGCGGTAAGAAGCCAGCCGCGGATCGTCCAGGGAATCTAGGGCGACGGTGGCCATGGAAGGTGTTGCGAGTATACTCGCCGCGGCCTGAAGGAAAATTGACCGTTGCCCAGAGCCGATTCCCAACCAGAGCCGCCGCCCGCCGCCTTGCGATGGACCGATTATCTGTTGCTCGTTGCGGTGTGCGTGCCGCTATTCGGCTACGTGGCGATCAGTGGCCGGCCGATGACGATGCACGAAGCGCGCCTGCCGCAATGCAGCCGGGAAATGTTGGCCAGCGGCAACTGGCTGATCCCGATGAACGGCTCGCGACCGTGGCTGGAGCGGCCGCCGCTGCCGCATTGGATCATGATCGCCTTCGCCAAGGCGATGGGCCAGCATTGCGACAACGAATGGTCGGTGCGGATTCCGCCGGCGGCGATGGGGCTGCTCATCGTCCTGATGACGGCGGCCATGGCCGCCAGGTGGCTGGGCCGGGGGATGGGGCTGGTCTGCGGGTTCGCCGCGGCGAGCATGTACGAGTTCTATTACTACTGCACGCTGGCGGAGGACGACATCTTCCTGGCCGCGCTGGTGGTGGGCGCGATCGCGCTGTTCGTGCGCATGGAATTCTTCGCCGATCCGCAACTGGCCGACAGGCGGCTGGGATTTTTCGCCTGGCGGCCGTGGCCGGTGGTCGCGTTTTTCGCCCTGCTGGGGTTGATGAACCTGGCCAAGGGCCCGCTGGTCGGCGCGATCCTGGTGCTCGCCGTCACAGGGGCTTTTCTACTCTGGCAGAGTGATTGGCAGCGGATGCGGCGGTATGTGTGGCTGTGGGGATGGCTGGGGGCGGTGATCCTGGCGCTCGCTTGGCACGTCCTGGCGTATCGGCGATTCCCGGGCTACTGGGACAACCTCCGCTACGATTTCCACGAATCGCGGCTGTTCGACGAGCCGTGGTGGTATTACGGGCCGCAGATTCTGGGCGTGGCGCTGCCGTGGTCGCCGGCGGCGTTGGTGGGACTGTGGATCGCCGCGCGGTCCGCCTGGCGCGACCGCTCGCGGCCGCATCGCTTTCTGTTGTGCTGGGCGATCGTGCCGATCGTCATCCTGTCCATCCCGCACCGCAAACATCACCATTATCTGCTGCCGTGCCTGCCGGCCTGGGGGATGTTGGCGGCCATGGGACTGCGGCCGATTGTTCAGCAGATGTTCAGCGGCCCGCCGTGGTCGCGCCGGCCGAGAGTCGGCCTGCTGGTATTCGGTTTGCCCGTCGCCGTCTTGCTGATCGCGCTGCTCTGGCTGCACAAGATTCCCGGCCCGCCGGCCATGTCAGCCACGCTGATCGTCATCTGGCTAGCGTGCGTCTGGGCGTTTTATTACGGACTTTGCACCCGCCGCGCGGGCTGGCTTCTGGCGGCGATCCTGGCGGGCGTGGGTGTGGCGTACGATTGGGGACAAACCTATTTGCCCAACGACACCGTGCCCGACACGCAGTTTTTGCGTCAGGCCGACGCCATGGTCCCGCGCGACAAGCTCCTGGCGATTAACGGCGCGGTCGGGCCGCTGGATTTCTTTCGCGTCCAGTTTTATCTGCGCGAAAACGCGCTTCTCCTGCACAATCTGAGTTATCTCCGCAGCAACCAGGTCCATGAGCCGGAGCTTTACCTGATCGGCCGCAAGTATGATCTGCCCGCGCTGAAGGAAGTGGGGGATGCGAAGGTGCTGCTGGAATCGGCGCATTCGCGTCGGCAGAAGAAGCCGAATCAGCAGTTGGCGCTATTTCACCTGGTGTTCAAGCCGGGTTTGACGCGGTATCCTCCGCCGCCGGTCTCGCCGATGCAGGCGATGGAGCGAGCGCCCGGACCCGATTGCGGGCCGCCGCTGCCCGAGCCGGGCAGCCCGCCCGATTCTTGATTCGCGTTTTTCTTTGGGGGACACTGGCGCACCTATGCCGCGCTACCAACCCGATCCCGCGTTGAAATTCACCTTCGGCTTGTGGACCGTGGGCAACATCGGCCGCGATCCGTTCGGCTCGCCGGTGCGCCGGCCGATCTCACCGGTTCAGATCTGCAAACTGTTGGGCGAGGTCGGCGCCTACGGCGTCAATTTTCACGACAACGACTTGGTGCCCATCGACGCCACGCCGCGGCAGCGGGACAAGATCGTCGCCGAATTCAAGAAGGCACTCAAAGACAACGGCCTGCGCGTGCCGATGGCCACGACCAATCTGTTTGCCGATCCGGTTTTCAAGGATGGTGCGTTCACCAGCAACAACGCCAAGATCCGCGCCTATGCCATTCAAAAGACGATGCGGGCGATGGACCTGGGCGCGGAATGTGGCGCCAAGATTTACGTCTTTTGGGGTGGACGCGAAGGCGCCGAAACGGATGCGGCCAAGAGCCCGGTCGATGCGATCAAGCGCTTCCGCGAAGCGATCAATTTTCTGTGTGAATACAGCATCGAGCGGAAATACGGTTACCAATTCGCCTTCGAGGCCAAGCCCAATGAGCCGCGGGGCCACATTTATTTCGCCGTGACCGGCAGCTATCTGGGCTTTATCCCGACGCTGGAGCATCCGGAGATGTGCGGCGTGAATCCGGAGGTGGCGCACGAACACATGGCGGGATTGAACTTCGTCCATCAGGTGGCGGCCGCCCTGGAGGCCGGAAAACTCTTCCACATCGATCTGAACGATCAGGAGTTCGGGCGCTACGACCAGGATTTCCGCTTTGGCAGCGCCAATTTGAAGCACGCATTTTTCCTGGTGAAACTGCTGGAGGACTGGGGCTACGACGGTCCGCGGCATTTCGACGCCCACGCCTACCGCCAGAGCGACTACCAAGACGTGTTGGAATTTGCCCGCGGCTGCATGCGCACGTACATGATCCTGCGGGAAAAGGCGCATCGCTGGAATCATGACAGTGAAATTCAGCAGATTCTGAACCAGATCGACGTGCAGGATTCGGCTTTGTCCAAGCTGACGGCCAAATATAGCAGCGCCCATGCAAGGAAATTGCTGGCGGTGCCGCTGGACCGCGAGCAATTGGCATCGATGCCGCTGCCCTACGAGCGGTTGGATCAGTTGACCATGGATTTGCTGATGGGCGTACGATAATCTTTGGGCCAGATTTTCGGGGCCGTAGCTCAATTGGGAGAGCACCACGTTTGCAACGTGGGGGTTGGCGGTTCGAGCCCGCTCGGCTCCATTGCGGCCTTCGGCCGCCATAGAGCGGCAGAGCAGTGGTCGCGTCCGCTCGGCGCGGCTGTGGGCCTTGCAGGGGGGAGGGGCGGTTCGACGATGCGAAGGGTTCCGCTGAGCTACTACCTGGGCGACGGGTTTCGGCAATTCTACACCCTCGACCTGCGATGGTCCTACTTGGCGGGCGCGGCTCTATTGGTGATCGGCTTGCTGGTGAACCTGGCATTGCCGCACGGTTGGGTCATCTGGCCGTTTGTGTTCATCGCCGCCATCATGATGATGGTCCACGAAGCCGTCCAACGCAGCGGCCAGGGCCTTCCGCCGCTGCGGGTCTATTTGATGTTCGCCAGCGGCTTGACGATCTGGTTGGGCATCGTTGCGGCCATGGTCGCCGTCGGCCCGATCGTTGTGCTGATCGGCAGCACCGTCATCGTCTATTACGGCGCACAGGGAATGATCAAGAACATCAAGCGACAGCGATTGATCGCCCGCCGCAGGGAGGAAGGTCGGTGCATTCATTGCGGGGAGTTTGTCGATCCCAACATGGCGTTTTGCGAGAACTGCGGCGAGGAACCGGATTCCGAAGTGATGCAGCGTGTTGCCGCCATCGTCCGCGGCTCCAACCGCGGCCAGCGCGCCCGCGAAACCCTGCAACCCCAATCTCCAACCACGGGCGCCAAGCTCAAGGAGCAGGCCCTGCTGGCCCGGCGCCGCACCGGCAAACCGCCGCGGTCCTGACTCGGGGCCACCGTCTTCCGATTCTCTTCAAGCAAAATGCAACCGCGGAGACGCTGAGACGCAGAGGAAGCCGCAGAGAAAACAAGAAGATTTCAAATTTGAGATTTCAGATTCAATCTCCGCGGCTGTCTCAGCGCCTCAGCGGCTCTGCGGTTGCATTGTCTTCTTGCCAGGGGCGTCCGGTTTTGTCACGATATTCGCCACTCGGAACAGATTCCCTCATTCACGTCGGGAGGAAACATGCGATCAATCGCAACGGCGGTGTTGGCGGCGGTGGTGTTGTCTCCGCTGATTTGTCTGGGGCAGGCGTTATCCGACCGTGTGCCGGGCGACGCCGTGGTCTACGTCGGCTGGAAGGGGACCGATTCGCTGGGGCCGGCGTATGAGCAGTCACATCTCAAGGCTGTCCTGGCCGCTTCGCAACTGCGGCAGTTCGTGAACGACTCGATTCCGCTCCTGGTGGCGCGCGTCAGCCAGGACGATCCGCAGGCGGGCCAGGTCCTGGCGATGGTGGCCGACATGGGCGGGCCTCTGTGGCGATATCCCAGCGCGGTTTACTTCGGCGGCGTCGATCAGACCAATCCGAACCAGCCCAGCCCGAAGCTGGCGATTCTTTGCCAGGCCGGCGCGGATGCCGCGGGCTTGGCGCAGAAAATCAATGCGCTCTTGACCAACGGCGGGGCGGCCGGCGCGGTCCAGTGCAGAGTCGCCGATCAACTGGTCATCGTCTCCACGTTCGCGTTTCCGGATCATCCGCAGTTGACGCTGTCGCAGAACAAGGATTTCCAGGCGAGTGTCGGGTCGCTGAGCAAGGACCCGGTGGCCGTGGCGTACGTGGACGGCGTGGCAGCCAACGCGCTGGCGGATCAGTTGGTGCCGCAGTTCGGCGGGCCGCAGGGGCAGCGCCTCTGGCCGCAAGTCCGCCAGACCCTGGGCGTCGACGGCATCAAACACATCGCCTGGACAGCCGGGTTTGAGGGCAGGAATTGGGCGGTGCAGGTTCTGGTCGATGCCCCCGCGCCGCGGCACGGGCTGCTGGCCCTGGGCGATTCGCAGCCGCTGGCGGATGAGTTGATCCGGTTGATTCCCCAGTCGGCCGACAGCGCTGCCGCAGGAACGTGTGACCTGGACGGCCTGTTCACCACGATCAGCACCGGCGTTACCCGGTTTTCTCCCGAGAGCGGCCAACAGTTTCAGCAGGGGCTGGCGCAGCTGAATCAGATGCTGGGGCTGAACGTGCAGCAGGACCTGCTGGCGGCACTGGGGCCGCAGTGGGCGTACTACACGGACACCACCGCCTCGGGCGCCGGGCCGATCGGGATCGTGGTCCTGAACCGTCCGCGCAACGCCGATCAACTCCAGGCTTCGCTGACCAAGCTGGAGCAGGTCGCCAACGGCATGCTCAAGCAGCAGCTTCAAAACAAGGTGACGGTGGAGATCCGCCAGGAAACCATCGGCGGGGTCACGGTACACTACTTCGCCGTGCCGATGATCGCGCCGGCGTGGGCCATCAAGGACGGCACGCTTTATGTGGCGCTCTACCCACAGGTGCTGGCAACGGCGCTGAATCGGCCGGCCGGCGGCAAATCCATTTTGGAAAACCCCGGTTTCCAACTGGTCCGCAAGGAGCTGGGCGCGCCGGAGAAGCTCACCGCATTTACGTTTGCCGATTTGCCTCGCACGGTGCCGACGGGTTACTTGGCCTGGCTGATGTTCGGCCGGCTCTACCAGGGTCTGGGCGATCTGTATGGGATGCAGACGCCGCCGCTGCTTCTGCCGCCGCTGGACAAGCTTCTGGCCGAGACCGAGCCGGCCGGGTCCGTCAGTTGGTCGGACGACGGCGGCTTCCACGCCAAGGCCATCACGCCGTTCCCCGGCGCCGAAGCTCTCAGCGGCGGCATCCCGGCCATGGGAATGGTCGAAGGTCCGCTGCTGGTTGGCGTCATGCTGCCTAGCCTCAACCACGCACGCGAAGCGGCCAACCGCGTGAAATGCGCCAGCAACCTCAAGCAGATCGGGATGGCCATCATGCTATACAGCAACGAAAACCACGGAGCCTATCCGCCTGATCTGGGCACACTGGTAAAGACCGAGGATATCAGGCCCGCGGTGTTTGTCTGTCCAACGTCGGGAACGCCGGTGCCGCCGGGGAATCTGACGCTGGACCAGGCTGCCGATTGGGTCAACGCCAATTCCAGCTACGTGTACGTGGGCGCGGGCCTGAAGGCCGGCGCGGACCCGGCGATCGTTGTCGCTTACGAGAAAGACGAAAATCATAGAGACGGGATGAACATTTTGTTCGCCGACGGCCACGTCGACTGGGTTCCGTTGGATCGCGCCCACGAGTTGATCCAGCAAAGCGGCAAGGGCCCCGGAATGTAGAAAACGTCGCGGGACATATGCCGCGTATAATGCCGCGTAGCCCCGCATGTACATGCGGGGCTTCGATCCGCCCATGTTCGGTTCCCATCTTTCCATTGCTGGCGGTCTGCACCATGCGCTTCTCGAAGCCGAATCCTTCGGCATGGACACCGTCCAGGTCTTCACCAAAAATCAGCAGCAGTGGAAGTGCACGCCGCTGACGGATGACGCCATCGCGCTATGGTCCGCCCATCGGCGGCGGCTCAAGTTCCGCAAAACCGTCAGCCACGATAGTTACCTGATCAACCTGGCGTCGCCGGATGATCGGCTCTGGCAGGCGAGCATCGATCTATTCATCGAGGAATTGCGCCGCTGCGTGGCACTGGAGATTCCGTACCTCGTGACGCATCCCGGCAGCCACACAGGCAGCGGCGAGGCGCCGGGGCTGGCGCGCGTGGCGGAGGCCCTGGATCGCGCGCACGAGGCCGTCCCGGCCGATCACGTGATCACCTGTCTGGAGATCACCGCCGGGCAGGGCAGCTCCCTGGGCTATCGGTTGGAACATCTGGCGGCGATCATGGACGCAGTCGGCCAGGATCGGCGGCTGGGCGTCTGCCTGGACACGGCCCATCTCTTTGCCGCCGGTTACGATTTCCGCGGACGCAAGTACGGCCGCTTCCGCAAACAACTGGAGTCGATCATCGGCATCAAGCGCGTCAAAGTCCTGCATCTAAACGACTCGAAGAAAGAGCTGGGCAGCCGCGTCGACCGCCACGAGCACATCGGCCTGGGCAAGATCGGCAAGTCGGGATTTATCCCGTTTGTGCGCGATCCGGCCTTTGCGGCCGTTCCCAAGATCCTGGAAACGCCCAAGGCGACGCATCCCGGCGGCCGACCGTGGGATGCGATCAACCTGTGTACCCTGCGGGCGATGGCCGCCAAGCGATGATCGCGACGGTGCGGAGGCCGCCGGGGTGTGTTAGCATGAACCCACCCATGGGAAGCAAGATTACCGCCTTCGAAAGGCGTCCGCGCGGCCGCAGCGTTTTTTCCCCCTCTCCCGGTACACCCAACTTTTTTCATTAGCGGAATAACTCTTTACAGAAAAAGAAGTTCGCCTCCAGACTGGCCTTTTGTTTCGCGACAAGGAGGTCAGCCATGGAAGGCGAACTGTGGTCTTTACTATACCG
>Ga0116103_1000174_pt1 | contig 57267 bp, 50 predicted proteins | sample June2015DPH_4_10_2_FD_89714 | JGI IMG/M metagenome (GOLD analysis project Ga0116103, IMG submission 89714) | Peatland microbial communities from SPRUCE experiment site at the Marcell Experimental Forest, Minnesota, USA - June2015DPH_4_100 | ecosystem: Environmental > Terrestrial > Soil >...
CGGGCAAAAACCAGGAGCCGATTGCCCGCGGTGTGCCCGGCCAGGTCCACCAGGATGTCGATCTGGTCTTGGATGATGATCTGTGCCAGTTGGGCATCGGCCACGCCGACGACCGGCTTCCAGTGGTGAGCGGCTTGCTGGAAGCGGGCGGTGGCCGCATCCGGCCGAGCCGCATCCGAATAGCAGAACACCTCCACCGCGGCCGGGGCATGGTTGGCCAGCAGGTTGAGTAAAAAGAACCCGACGGAATGCTGTCGGAAATCGGGCGAGACGTAGCCAATCTTGAGCCGCCGATCCGATCCCGCCGCGCCGGGATTGCTGTGCTGGGGGATCTCGTAGCTCAAGGGCGCCGCGTGGCGGCGGTACCACGCCAGGTGCTCCTGAAAAATCGTGGCCGGGTCGAACTCGGGAATCAAATGCAGCACGTAAAGCCGATTGCTGTGGGACACGTCCGCGGCGGGGCGCTGGGTGACGGCGCGGTCGTACCAATACAGGGCCTGCTCGACCCGGCCGGTATCCTTCATGACGTTGCCCAGATTGTTCTGCGCCTCGACGTATTCCGGGCGCAGCTTCAGCGCCTGCTGATAGGCCTCGATCGCCTCTTCCATATCGCCGTTGACTTCCAGGGTCTGCGCCAGGCTGTAATAGATTTCGGGCGTGCTGGGCTTCAGGACCAAGGCTTGGCGATAGAATTTGAGGGCTTCGGGGAACTCGCCGCGGTTGCGCAGCGCGGCGGCCAGACTCAAGCAGGCTTCCACGAGGTCCGGCCGAAGCGCCAGCGCCCGGCGATACGCGGCCACCGCCTCGTCCCAATCGCCTTTGCTCATCAGCGCGTTGCCAAGAAAGTAGTGGGGGTCGGCATAATTGGGACGGATGTTGATCGCCTGCCGAAACGACGCGATCGCATCCTCCAACTGGCCCAGATTTCGCAGCACGTGACCGAGGTTGAACGCGGACTCGGCGAAATTCGGCTGCAGCTTCAGCGCCTGCCGGTACGCCGCGGCGGATTCCTCCAAGCGACCCTTCATCTGCAGCAGCGTCCCCAGGTTGTTGTAGGCGTCGGGGTAATTGGGTCGCAGGTTCAGCGCCTGGCGATAGGCGTCGATCGCTTCGTCTGTTTGCCGCTTGGCGTGCAGGGCCGTGCCCAAATTGTAATACACTTCCGCAAAATCGGGCTTCAGCGCCAGCGCCGCCCGATACGCCTGGATCGACTCCTCGTGCCGACGCATCGTCGACAACACCACGCCCCGATTGCAGTGGAAATCGGCCCGCTTGGGATCGATGGCGATGGCGCGCTCGATCATCTCCAGCCCCGATTCGGGCCGCCCCGCCTGAAACAGCATGTACCCCAGGAAATGCAGGGCCTCGGCATTGCGCGGCTGGATCGCCAGCACCCGCCGATAGAGCGTCTCGGCGTCGCGAAGCTGCCCCCCTTGGTGATGCTTGCGGGCCAACTGCATCAGCGCGGCAACATTTTCCGCCATCAACGATTCCTCCAGGCCGTATCCTGGCCGTGAATCGGATTATCGCTGCAGGCGGCAAGAACGCTATAGCCGCCCTATCCGGCGATGTCTTGCCGGGCGATTCGACACTCACAAGTTAAGCCGCACCCCCTTGGCGCCGACCTGCCCGGTGGAGAAGCGCCGGTATGCTCGAGGCATTGGACATCGCGGCCAGCGGCATGCTCGCGGCGCAGGCCGTCATCAACACCGCGGCCAATAACATCGCCAACGCCAACACCCCCGGCTACAAAGCCCAACGCGTCAATCTCTTCGACATCATGACCGGTGGCGTCGCCGTCGATGGCATTTCTCAAAGCACCGCCCCGCCCAATTCCAGCGGCTCCAACGTCGACCTGGCCGCCGAGCAAGCCAAGCTGGACAAGGCCGCAGTCCTCTACAACGCCAACGCTATGGTCGTGAAAATGACCGACCAGATGTACGGCCGGTTGCTGGACATCATGGACGATCCGAACCGCCAGCCGGACAACAACGCCGACGGCGGGCAGTAGCTCGGCTAATTCTCATTGGAACAACGGCTGGAGCAGAAGGTGGACCAGCATATAGGTGATGCCGGCCATGAATGCGGCGCAGGGGATGGTCAAAATCCAGGCCAGGATGATTCGCTGGCCCCAGATCCAGCGGACGGAGCGAACCCCGCGCGTGGTTCCGACGCCGAGGATGGAACCGGTGATGGCGTGGGTGGTGGAAATGGGGATGTGACAAAACGTGGCGCCGAAGATGGTGGTCGCCGCCGACAGCTCGGCACAAAACCCGCCGACGGGAGCCAGGCGCGTAATGCCTGATCCCATGGTTTTGACGATGCGCCAACCGCCGAAGATGGTGCCCAGAGCGATGGCGGCGTTGCAGGCCAGGATGATCGGCAGGCCGTACTCGTTGTGAACCCACGGCAACGTCACCTTGCCATAAACGGTCCAGGGGGCATGACCGGCCGCGTTCAGCAGCAGCACAATAATGCCCATGGTTTTTTGGGCATCGTTGCCTCCGTGGCCCAGGCTGTAAACGCTCGCGCTCAACAATTGCAGGCGGCGGAAAAGACCGTCGACCCGGTGAGGAGTGGCGCGGCGAAATATCCACGCCACGGCAATCATGTTGATGGCCCCGAGCAAGAACCCGATCATCGGCGAGAGAAATAGGAATAGAAGCAGCAGACCCCATTCCCTGCCGACGATGATCGCGCCGAGTCCCGCCTTGGCGACGGCGGCGCCGGCAATCCCGCTGACCAAAGCGTGAGAGGAGCTGGTCGGCAGGGCCAGCAGCCAGGTGATGATGTTCCAGACGATCGCCCCCATCAGCCCGCCAAAAACCACGTAGACGTCCACGATCCGCGTATCGACCAGTCCCGTTCCTATCGTTTGGGCGACGCCGGTGCCGAACACCAGGACCGCCGCAAAGTTGAAAAAACCCGCCCAAATGACCGCCTGCGACGGCGCCAGCACCCGCGTCGAGACCACCGTGGCGATCGAGTTGGCGGCATCGTGAAATCCGTTGAGGAAGTCGAAAACCAGCGCCACGGCCACAATAAAGAATATCAAACCAAGGCTGAGGGCTGAGCCTTGGGCGGGTCCTGTCGCGGCCGTCGTAGCAAGGATGGGAAGAGTCATTTTGATCTGAATGAGCTGTGCGCTCGTGGATGGATTGAAGAGGGCCCCTATCCGTTTTTCAACACGATTCGCTCGATCGTGTTCCCCACGTCCTCACAACCGTCAATGGCCTCTTCGATGAAATCATAGAGCCTGGTCCACTTCAGCACGTCCAGGGGTGGCGTGTCTCCTTCGAAGAGCTTGGTGACGGCCGCGTGATTCACGTCGTCACCCAAGCTTTCCAGACGATGAATCTCGATCAGCACGGCTTTCAATTCCGAAAGTTTTCGGCTCTTTCGCAGCCGATGAACCGCATCGCTGAGGGCGAGCGTCGCTTGCACCAGAACCTCGGTTTGCTGTTTGAACGGCGTGGGCATCGCGTCCACGTGGTAGATCTTGAATCGTTTGGCCAGCGCGTCGATGTTATCGATGATGTCATCTATGCCATTGACCAGTTCGTGGATGTCCTCACGGTCGAAGGGCGTGATGAAGGTCTGATCCAATCGCTCCAGGGCCTTATGCGCCAGGTTGTCGGCCTCGTGTTCATCCTGGCGGATGCGCTGCACTTCCACATCCGTCTCGGGAAACTGCTTGGCCAACGTCCGCAGGTGCGTGGCGCAGGAGACGGCATGCTTGGCCAGCCCCTCAAAAAGATCAAAAAAAACCGTGTCTTTAGGCAGAAGATTAATCATGAATGCCGGCTCCCATTGCCTGCCGACTGCGTTTAGACCGGACCAGACCGGATTTTACGGCTGGGCGATGGGAACACAAATGATGGTTAAGATTTCGTCAGCAGCGCGCTAAGAATCCACCCGCAAACGGCGGATTTGACCCGATTCGTGGGGGAGGCCCAGCAGCATTCGGCATTTTCTTCACGCGCTGGCCGCCCTCACCTGCCATCGCGCGGCCTGGCCTCCGGCGGCGATCAGCTCGTCAATGGCCAGCTTCGCTTCCTCCAGCGTCGCCTTGGCGAAAAGCTGATTCGATTCACCCACCTTGTTCACGATGAACTGGTCGAGCGTCGCCTCGCTCTGGTCCGTGGCAAACACGCGATGAACGATGGCGAAATTTCGATGAAAATAGGTTCGCTTCACCGGCATGCCGGTTTCCCCTCCCTCAGATGGGGAAGAACAACGCCCCGTTCTATTTCGGATAAGAACGGAAGCCGGATCGTCGAAAATGACGGCTGCTTTGATGTGATGAAGGATTTACAGCGTGTGCCGCTCAGCGTAGACGCTACGCCCAGCGCAAACAACAAAATCCCGCGCCGTTCACGTCGATTTACGGTTCCGATTCTTTCGGCAAAGCCGACGGATGGCCATCCGTCGGTTTTCGAACGTTTGTAGCCACTCACGAATTCCATGCATAATATTCCCCACAATTATGTCCAAGCCAATCGTTCAATCGGTCGATTTCCCCGCCACCGCCAAGCAGTTGTACGATATTTATCTCGACCCCCAACGCCATGCCGCCTTCACCGGCGGCCGCGTGCGCATCAGCCCCAAACCCGGCAGCCAATTCACCGCCTTCGATCGAATGCTCATCGGCAAAACTCTTCTGACGATTCCCGGCAAACTCATCGTCCAGCGTTGGCGCGCCCACCACTGGAAAAAGAACGACTTGGATTCCATCCTGATCCTGACGTTCACCCCCATCGGCAAGCGCGGCCGAATCGACCTCGTCCACGTCAACGTCCCGGACCACGACCACGCCGGCGTGACCGATGGATGGAAGAAATACTACTGGACCCCGCTGAGTGCCTACCTGCGCGGCGCCCAGCGGCGCCGCTTTTCGCCAAAAGCCATGTAATTCGGCGGGCGAAGGCTAAAATGCAACCACGGAGGTTGACCCCGATTCCCCCGCAGCCGTGGAGATGCAAGCAATGTCTCTGAATTCTTCGTGGGAGTTCGCGCGCGAAATCCTCACGAAACACTTTGCGGGCATAAGACACCCGTTGTTTTTTGGCAACACATTGTCGGCCGATGATCAGACAAATCTCAGAGGCAAGCCCCGTCCCTACCTTCTTGCGGCCATCGACCTGCTCACGAAAATGCAAGGGAAAACCATCGTCGAGGTCGGCTGCATGCGCCAGCCTCTGCGACATTCCCTGGAAGAATTCAATCCAGTCTGCTGCAACGACGGCCATTCCACGGTGTTCTGGGCGCGCACGGGACTTGCGGTTCATACGGTCGATATCAATCCAGGCTGCTGTAACGTGACGGCCGAGGCCTGTCGATCGTACCCCAATGTCCGGATCTCCTGCGGCGACGGCGTGAAGTTTTTGCGGAATTTCAACGGCACGATCGATCTGTTGTACCTCGACGCGTGGGAAGCCGTCGAAACAATACCCTACGCGGAAAAACACCTGGAGGCATTTCAGGCCGCCCGCGAGAAGCTTGCGCCGTCCGCCATCGTGCTGATCGACGACACGGACGTGGCCTTTGGCGGCAAAGGCCGTCTGGCCATCCCGGCGATCATCCGCGATGGCTTTGAACTTCTGCTGATCGGCAGGCAAACCATGCTCATGCGATTGTCGCAGCATTAACCGCAGCTTGCACACCACTTTCGGCGATTACCGAAAGCAACCAGAGCAGTAATGACCCCGTTTCCACGCCAAAATGCAACCACAGAGGCGCGGAGACGCGGAGACAGCCGCAGAGAATTCGCCTTCTCGCGCCAACAGCAGGGATGGATTGAACCACCAAGGTGCCGAGAACGCCAAGATAGAGCTAGGCGGATTTGCGGGCCCGCGGCCGCTTTTGCAGGCGTGTTCTTTGGGCGGCAATTGCTTCAAGGGCCTCCGGGCTGAACAACCGCTCGCCGCAGTTGGGGCATTCTTCGATCTCGATCCCCTTGGCCACGAACGTTTCGCCGTTGCGCTTGCTCTGAATGTCGCGCTTGACGCGGCGAATCCTCCGCGACCCACACGTTGGGCAGGTTCTAATGACGAGATGAGTCATAACGCGTGTTTGCTGGAGACCAGCACGTAAAACGTTTCTGTTCGGTCCTCGACGAGCAGTTTACCCTTGGTGTAGATCGCAATGCCAGCTAAATTCGGACTTTGGATGACGTGCAAATATTCCCGATGGCCGGTCTGAGCGTTGGTGGATCGAATCGTCTTGTAGATGGCGACCGCATTCATGAGCGACTCGCGGATGTCGGTGATATCCAGATTGTCGACTTCCATTTCACAACGCGCTTTGTTCGTTAACCGAATCCGGTTGGCCAACGCACATCTCTTGATGCGAACCAATGTCTCCATGCCTGCCCGTCGTACAAGCAAATCGGGCAGCTTTCACCGCCCGATTGCTTGCATCCGTTATCGTTACGTTAATACATCCCGCCCATGCCGCCGCCGGCGACGCCGGCGGGCTGGGGCTTCTTCTCCTTGATCTCGCTCACCACCGCGTCCGTCGCCAAACGCAGCGACGCGATACTTCCGGCCTATGCGGCGACGAGGGGATTCAAATCGGCTTTGGACAGCGCCGGCTGGTCACTGGCCGCCAAGACGCGGTTGATCGCGGCAAGGTCGACGGCACCGACGACAGTGAATTCAATGCCAATAGCGCGGCCATTGGCCGCATAGTCGATCAGCCATTGGCCGTGTCGCTCGGTGCGAGCCGCCTTGTCGCCGGCGCGGCGGTCCAGATACAGATACGCCGCCAGCGGTTTGCCCTGACGATACGTGATTTCCAGATATGGCTTTGCCATCACTTCACCCAACAGCGTATGCCGTTACAACCACCAACAGTTGAGCAGGAACGTCCGGCTCGACAACGACCTCCCAAGCCTGACCGGCCCGCGTCGTCTCGATGACCCAGCGTCCGGGCTGCACATCGGGCCGATAAGCGCTGGCCCGCTGCAACATACCTCGCAAATCGACCTCGGTGAAGCAGCGGTCAACCATGCGTTTGAGCAGGTGGGGATTGGAACATTCCAATTCCCAGTGCCACCACTGCGGCCAATCGATGGGGGATGTTACCACGTGCGCACATTCCGCAAAAATAAAAACAGCCGACCGGGTTAAGCCGGTCGGCTGCTTAATCATTCGGGCTAGTACATCCCGCCCATGCCGCCGCCGGGGGCGCCGGCGGGCTCGGGCTTCTCCTCCTTGATCTCGCTCACGATCGCGTCCGTCGTCAATAACAACGACGCGATGCTCGAGGCGTTCTGTAACGCTATTCGCTCAACCTTCGTGGGGACGATGACGCCCATCTTCATCAGGTCGCCGTATTCGTGGGTCAGGGCGTTGTAGCCGAAGTTGACTTCGCTGGATTCCTTCACCTTCTGAGCCACCACCGAGCCGTCCACGCCGGCGTTGTCGGCGATCTGCTTGATGGGGAACTCGACGGCGCGGCGGACGATCTCGATGCCCAGACGCTGGTCCTCGCTGGCGGTTTTCTTGCGAAGATGGTCGAAGACCTTGGCGGCGGCGCGGATCACGGCGACTCCGCCGCCGGGCAAAATTCCCTCTTCCACGGCGGCGCGGCAGGCGTGCAAAGCGTCTTCCACGCGGGCTTTCTTTTCCTTCATCGCCACTTCCGTGGCGGCGCCGACGTGGATTTGGGCGACGCCGCCGGCCAGCTTGGCCAGGCGCTCCTGCAGCTTCTCGCGGTCGTAGTCGCTGGTGGTGTCGTCGATCTCGGTCTTGAGGGCTTCGATGCGGCCCTTGATGGCCTTCTCATTGCCGGCGCCTTCGATGATCGTGGTGTTATCCTTGTCGATGCGGATTTTCTTGGCGCGGCCGAGCTGGGACAGCTCGACGTTTTCCAGCTTGATGCCCAGCTCCTCGAAGATGGCGGTGCCGCCGGTGACGATGGCGATGTCTTCCAGCATGGCCTTGCGGCGGTCGCCGAAGCCCGGGGCCTTGACGGCCGCGACCCGCAGCGTGCCGCGAAGCTTGTTGACCACCAGGGTGGCCAGGGCCTCGCCCTCGACGTCCTCGGCGATGAGCAGCAGCGGTTTGCCCTGGTCGGCGGCCTTGCTGAGCAGCGGCACCATGTCGCGGGCGGAGGTGATCTTCTTCTCGTGGATCAGGATGTAGGCATCCTCGAGCACGGCTTCCATCGTTTGCGGATCGGTGATGAAGTGCGGGCTCAGGTAGCCCTTGTCGAACTGCATGCCTTCAACCAGCTCGACGGTGGTGTCGAGGCTCTTGCCTTCCTCGACGGTGATGACGCCGTCCTTGCCGACCTTGTCCATGGCCTCGGCGATCATCTTGCCGATCTGCTCGTCCTGGTTGGCGCTGGAGGTGCCGACCTGGGCGACTTCCTTGGAGTTTTCGATCTTCTTGGACATCTTGCCCAGCTCGGCGACGATGGCTTCGACGGCGGCCCCAATGCCGCGTTGGATTTGGTTGGCGTTGGCGCCGGAGGCGACGTTCTTGAGGCCTTCGGAGAAGATGGCCTCGGCATAGACGGTGGCGGTGGTGGTGCCGTCGCCGGCGACGCTGGAGGTTTTCGACGCGACCTCCTTGACCATCTGTGCCCCCATATTTTCGTAGGAATCTTCCAGTTCGATTTCCTTGGCGACGGTGACGCCGTCCTTGGTGACGGTGGGCGAGCCGTAGGATTTTTCCAGGACGACGTTGCGGCCCGAGGGGCCGAGGGTGATTTTGACGGCCCGGGCGAGCTTGCGCACGCCGCGCAGGATCGCCTCACGGGCTTCCTGATCGAATGCGATACGTTTAGCGGACATGTGATTTATCTCCTCATCGTTTTAGTATTTCTAGACCGGAGCGTTCATTCAATGACGGCCAGCACGTCGTCGACGCTCATGATCATCAGTTCCTCGCCGTCGAGCTTGATTTCGGTACCGGCGTAGCTGGCGAAGATGACCTCGTCGCCCTTCTTGAGTTCGATGGGGGCGCGTTGGCCGTTGTCCAGGCGTTTGCCTTCGCCGACGCTCAGGACCTTTCCGCGTTTGGGTTTTTCCTTGGCGGTGTCGGGCAGAACGATGCCGCTTTTGGTCTTGGATTCCGCCTCGAGGCGCTTGACGAGAATCTTGTCACCGAGAGGACGCAGCTTGGACATTGTTGAAGCTCCTTGCGAAAGAATGTTTGTTTGACTTTCGTTGCGACCGGGCCGAGGACGGCCCGGCTCTCCTTTGTATTTGCAATCACTTACGTTCGATCCATATCGAGTGGTTCAGGTGTTCCTTCAACTGTCGACGTCGGGTTCAGGCCAGCGGTTTTCGTGATAGCGCCGCAGCACACGGGCCAGAGCGTCCAGCAGGACGTTGAGATCCACGGGCTTGCTGAGCACGCTGAAGACCTGCATTCCCAAAGCCTCATGGAGCAGGTGGCTGGTGAGGTGATTGGTCAGCAGGATGGCGGGCGTGGGCTTGTGCAATTCGCGGAGCAGACGGATGACTTGCAGGCCGCCGAGCTGCGGCATCTGCACGTCCAGGACGGCGGCGTGCACCAGGGTCGATTCGAGCAATTCCAGGGCTTCGCGGCCGCTGCGAGCGGAAACGGCGTGCACTCCCTGCGGCTCCAGAAGGCCGCAGACCGTCTGATGCCAATCCTCCTGGGCGTTGGCCAGCACAACGGTAAAGCGATTGGTGGGCTTGGTCTGTAGCATAACCGTCGCCACGGTAGAGCATCTCTGCAGTGACTGCAAAAGCCGAATAACAATCGCCGTGCCGGGTGGAAATGGCGAAGCGTCTCTGCATAAGATACGCTGCTACATGCAGTTACATAATTGACGCGGATGTGATCTCAAGTGCCTCGGGCGGCTTTGTCCTGCCAAAGACAGCGGGCGGTACGATTCGTCTGCCACGTTGACAGGAGAAATTATGACTGGGCTCGGCGGCGGCCGCGTGCTGCGGCCAGGGGACACAGGCTGGCCAGAAGCAACAGGCCGGTGGCCGGCTCGGGTATGCCGGTTACCGCGACGATGGCATCGTAATTGGAATAGATCGCCGTGTCGTAGGAGCCTTCGGGAACCGGATCGGTTCCGGTGATGAGCGTGCTGCCGTCGTAATAGCCGCGGGCGTCGTAGAGGGCGTAACTGGGCACGGAGCCGTCGGCGAGGTTGACACTATCCACGAGGCTGTTGATGCCGGCCAGTTCCCAGACATTGGTGATGGGATTTTGGATGAAGATGGCGCCGCCGCTGTCGCCGCTGGAAAGAATCGCCTCATTATCGCCGGCGGACTGATCGAACGTGTAGTAGATGAAACTGCCGCCGAAGCCGGAAGGTGTACCGGAGACTGGGCCGGCGTAGGCGACGTTATTGGTGCCCCATGAGACGGCGCCGGTGCCGCTTCCCCATGCCCAGCCGCCGGTGACGGCACTACCGCGTGCCGTGCCGCGGCCGATCACGACCAGAGGCGCACCCGTTGCCGGAGCGCTTTGTTCCAGCGGGGCATAGTAAGTGAAGCTGTCGGTGTCGGACGGCTGAATCTCCCAGATGGCCAGGTCCGTACCGCTAATGCGGGTGTAAAACTGGACGTTGTACGTGGTGCTGGTGACGGTGTTGTTGGAATAGGTGATGGATCCCGAGCCGGAGCCGCCGACGTGGTTGGCGGTGACGAAAAACCGTGGGGCAATGGGAGTAAACAGGTAGGGGCCGAAGAGTCCCTCGTAGCTGCCGAGGCCGTCGGGCGGCGTGGTGGTGTTGTTCCCCTGCGGGCCCATGACGATGACGGCCCGGGCCGGCGAAGAAAGACCGAAAACGCCCGCCGCGAGGCACAGCCAAACACAAAAATGCCACCGCCGCGATTGCGGAGAATCCGTCCTTCGCATTGTATTCTCCCCAAATTGCAGAACGTAAAAACGCGGACCAAAACATTATAAACGATCTCTTGCCGCAATAGATCGAAAAAATCGTTATTTTTTACTGAAGCGGGGTTGGCGGGAGCTGGGGCGGGTTCAAAACGGAGGGGATTTGCCGAGAAGGTGGAAGCGTAGGAGGCACAGGGCCATATTGGCACAGCGCTGGCGGACCATCTCGCGGTCGCCCGGGAGATGGAACGTGCGTGCGGCGGCGTCGCCAGGGTGGGCCAGGGCGATGCAGACGGTGCCGACGGGCTTGGCCGGCGTGCCGCCATCGGGCCCCGCGATGCCGCTAATGGCCAAGGCAAAGGTCGCCTCGGCTTTGCGGCGGGCGGCGATGGCCATGGCCAGGACAACCGGCTCGCTGACGGCGCCATGCCGCTGGATCAACTCGGGATCGACGCCCAGCAGATCGGTTTTGGCATCGTCGCTGTAGGTGATCCATCCGCGGTGGAAATAGCGGCTGGAGCCGGGCACATCCGTGATCATCTTGGCCAGCAGGCCGGCCGTGCAGCTTTCGGCGGTGGTGAGCGTGGCGGATCTATCGAGCAGCATCTGGCCGACGACTTGCGGCAGGGTCTGCTGGTCCCGGCCATAGATCAAATCGCCCAGGGCGGCGAGGCAGAGTTGCTCGGTGCGGTCCAGTTCATCCTGGGCGCGGCCGGCGCTGTCGAAGCGGGCGTTGAGGCGAAGCGAGACCACGCCGCTGGAAACCGTCGTGCCGACCGATGGGTTGCGGGATCGGTCCATCAGTTCGCCCAATTGCTGGGCCACGACGCTCTCGCCCAAGCCGAAGGTGTGCAGGATGCGGGAAAGGATGACGCGGCCGGCGGTGGCGGCGGCGACTTTTGGGGCGAGGTCGCGCTGGAACATGGCCTTCATTTCCGACGGGACGCCGGGCATGCAAAAGACTCGGCAGGTATGCGGCGCGGCGAGCAAATCCGCGTCGATGCCGGGGGCCGTGCCGGAGGTGTTTTCGATCATGCGCGCCCCGCGCGGGATCATCGCCTGAACGCGATTGGTCGCGGGCATGGGCCGGCCGCGTTGGCGGAAATACTCTTCCAAGTGCGCCAGCCATTGCGGATGCAGTTCCAGGGGCTGCTCGAGCACGGCGGCCAGGGCTTGGCGGGTCAGGTCGTCCTGGGTGGGACCCAGGCCGCCGGTGACGATAAGAAAGTCGCACTTGGTCGCGGCTTCGCGCAGGGCGTCTTCGATGCTGCGCTGGTCATCGGCGACGGTCAGGTGGGCGGCAATCTCGCAGCCGAGGGATGCAAGCTGGCGGCTCAGCCAGGCCGAATTGGTGTCCACCGTTTGCCCCAGCACCAACTCGTCGCCGATGGAGAGGACAATGGCGTTCATGGGATACCGGCGGCGGCCAGCACCGCGGGGGAATTTTCCAAAACGAGTTGGATGTGATGGACGACGGCGGCCAGATGCCGCTGGCGGTGCGGATGGAGTTGCCGCCCTCCGTAGCGCACGCGGTAGAACAGTTGCGTCAGGCGGTGAATCTGGTCATAGACCGCGTTGGGCAGGAAGTTGAGGGTGCGGCAAAATTCCAGGGGCGTGAGATGGTCCGGGCGGACAATTTGATGCCGCTGGAGGATTCGCAGCAGGTCGTCATAGAAAGCCAGTTGCCGCACGAGGCGGAGCTGCTCCGGGGTGGGCAGGGTTTCCAGGCCGATGCGGCGTGCGCGGCGGCGGAGGCGGCGGCGCTCGACAAAATAGGCGATGACCGTGGCGAGCAATGCCGCCAGGGTCACGACGATGGCGCCGTCGAGGATGGACAGCTTGACGTGTTCCCACCACTGGTCGAGCTTCTGGGGCCAGAGGCCGACGTTCTGGCTGCTGGCAATCGCCGAGCGCGTGACGACAGTATTCAGCTTCTCCACGAGGTTGTCGCGCTGCGTTTGCCCGTAAGCGACGACGGAGTTTGCCCATTTGAATTCGAGGTAGTCGAAGAAGCGGGATAGGCGTGCCAGGACGGTGGCGCGGCGGCCGGTGGGATCGAGGCGGTCGGTGGTGGGATCGAACGTCTCCCAGTGATTGCCGGTGAAGACCTCGCACCAGGCGTGGGCATCGGATTGCCGCACCAGGTAATAATTGCCCAGGGTGTTGAATTCCTCGGCGCCGCAACGAAAGCCGGCGATGACGCGGGCGGGAATGTGGATGCTCTGGCACATCAGAGCCATGGCGCCGGCGAAGTATTCGCAGTGACCTTTTTTGAAATCGGTCAGGAACGCGACGATGGGGTCGCGCTTGCCGATGTGGGCGGCGCTGGTCAGGTCGAGGCTGTACTGGTAATTGGCGCGGAGATAATGCTCGAAGTTGACGGCGATCTGCCCGTCGTAGGAATGGTCGCCGGCCAGGGGATGCTCGGCCAAGGGGGTGCCGCGGGCATCGACGCCGCAGACGGCCCGGCTGCGGGCGAAGTCGCGGATCTGCGGATCGATCACGGAACTTCGCCAGCCAATGCCGCCGCCGCCGTTGGGTGAATCGCTCATCGGCAGCAGTCCGGTGGAAACGACGGTGTATTGCAGCGGCCGGATGAGCCGATCGACGCTTTCCAGAATCCCGTCGCGGGGCGCGTAGCGCACGGCGATGGCGGCCGGGGAAGAAAAACTGACCAAGCCGGCCATGGCGAACAGCGTGTGCGTGCCGGTGGGCTGGAGGGTGATGGTCTGCCTGTAAGCGCCCTCGTTGTCGGTGGGGAAGACCAACAGGTGCTCGGGCGTGGCCCACTGCCTATCTTCCTCGCGAATGCTGCGGGAGCGGAACCAGGTCCACAGACCGTAGCGGCTGGCATCCGAGCCGCTGTACGAATCCAGCGCCGAGCCGCGCAGCAGAAGCGCACCCGGCTGGCTCAGCGGCTGGCCGTTCTGAAACACCTCGACGCGGGCCACCACTTCCTGACTGACGGTGATCTGGGCGATTTTCTGGAAGCTGACCTGATCGCTGAATCCGGACAGGACCTGGTTGGGATGCGGTTGGATGGGCCCGAACATCTCCGCGCCGCCGCCGCGCGGGAAAAACAAGAACACCACGACGGCCATGGTGATGGCCATGAACGCGATGGCCCCGGTCAAGCGGCGCATCGAGCGGGACAGATAGCGCTGGTCCTGCCGCAGGGTCATGGGATTGATCTGCTCTTCGGGCAGGCCGTAGGCCGCCCTGGCCTTGTCCGCTTCCACCTTCAGGTGGAACAGCAAGCAGCAGTACAGGGACAAAAACAGGTACACGATGAAGGTGATGCCGAAGATCAAACTCGCCGTGCTGATGGCGGCGGCGACCATCAAGAGCAGACTGAGCACCAGGAGCTGCGCATAATCGCGGTTGCCTCGCAGCTCGAACAGCTTGATCAGGTGCAGCAGGACCAGGTACTGGCCGATGGTGATGATGCGCGTGGTGTCGGTGGCGCGGATTTGCTCGACGGCGATCGCCAGCGCCGCCAAGACCAGGGCGTTGGCCAGAAGGCGCGGCATGGGCACGAACCGGCCGCTGGCCACCAGCCAGCCGTTCAGCAGCATCGCCCCCGCCGCCAGCAACCACAGCCCCGGCGATTCCGCGGCCATGGCGAAGCCGCTGATTCCCAGCAGCAGCAGCATGTAAAGCGCGGGTTTGAATTGACGCACGTCGTACATGGGCTGTTCATCCCCCCGCCGTCCGCTTGGAATCGCCCAGAGGCGCGCACTGCTCGAAATGGATCGCGGGATCAAACTGGAACCAGCCGTTGGCCTCGTCGGATTCGCCGCTGACCACCAGGATGGAACCGCGGGCCCGCTCGGCGAAACCGAGTTGCACGTCGCGCGGCGTGCAAAGGACCATCGTCACCTCGCCGTGCATCATCGTCTTGCCCGTTTCGATCAATTGGTCCAGCGTTTGGCGGCGGTTGGCGGGCAGTTCCGCCAGGGCGGCCAGGATGTCGCGGCAATGCCGCTTGCCGCGCTGCGGAGCGATCGTTTCCCATCCATCCGCCCAGACGCACAGACCCACGGCCATGCCGCTGTCCAGCACCCGGCTGGCCAGCGAGGCGGCGCGGGCGATGGTCTTTTCGATCTGCGCCGATTCCTCCGGCGCGGTGCCGGAGGCGTAGGTGTCGACCAGGATGAGCAGGCTCGGCGGCGAAATCTGGGCCATCTCCTTCACCACCAGCGCGCCGGTGCGGGCGCTGCGCCGCCAGTGAATCCATCGCGGATTTTCCCCGGGGCGGAATTGCTTGACGCCGTAGAATTCGTCGCTGCCGCCGCGGCGCGGCTTGCGGTGCGTGCCGCTGCGCTCGGCCGAGCGACACAGCGCGAGCAGCCGCGGGCTCACCGCCCCCAACGCCGGATACACCAGAATCGCATCCTCCTTGCGGCGGACCAACGCGCGCTTGATAAACCCGAAGGGGAAGCTGGTGCTGATCTGATAGTGGCCCAGGCGGTACAGGCCGCGCCGCTTGGGGATCAGCTCGATGGGGACGATGGCCGTCATGCCCGGGGCGGCGTGCAGCATGTACGCGTGCGGCTGAACCGTGAACGCCTCCGTGCCGTCCAGCTCCGCCACCGTCACCGACAAGCTCGGCCAGAAGCGCTTGGCGTTGTGAAAATGGTAGTGGACCGTGGCGCGCTGCCCGACGACGGCCGATTCCGGCAGCGCGCGCGTCACGTGCAGACGCATCAGCACCAGCCGACACAACGTCACGCTGACCAGCAGCACGCCGATCATCAAGCCAAACACGCCGAACAGCAGATTGGCCTGCGTGTTCACGGCCGCCAGGCCCATGAACATCATCATCGCGCAGTAGATCAGGCCGGTGAGCGAAAAATCCACCGACGGCTTTCGCACGACGGGGGTGATGCCGTCGCGCCCAAGGCGGCGGGAGTCGCGCCGGCCGGCACGGGCGCCGCCCGGGCTGATCCAGCGCCCAAGTCCCCAGCGCTGCGGCATTGTCTGCGTTGCAACCGGCATCACGCTACTCGGCAAATTGTAGGCCCCGCCGCCAGATCAGCGCGGCGCGGGAATCTTGTCCAGAATCGCCTGCAAGACCCGCGAAGTCGCCGACGCCTCGCCGTTGTGCAGGTACGTCTTGCTCACCACGCGATGGGCGCAGCAGGGAATGAACAGGGTCTTGACGTCGTCGGGCGTGACGTAATCGCGGCCCTGCACCATGGCCGATGCCTGGCACGCCTGCGCCAGCGCCAATGCCCCGCGCGGCGAAACGCCCAGGTGAAGCTGCTCGTCGTGCCGCGTGGCCTCCGCCAAGTCGAGTATGTAATCCAAAATGGCGCGGTCCAGGCGGATGTTGGCCACGCTGTCCTGCAACTCCACGACCTCCTGCCCGTTCATGACCGGCTTAAGCGTCTCCAGGGCGTGCCGCGCCGGCTGGGTGATCAAAATCCGCTGCTCCGCCGCGCGGTCCGGGTATCCCACCGACACGCGCAACAGAAAACGATCGAGCTGGTTCTCCGGAAGGTAATAGGTACCTTCAAACTCAAATGGATTCTGCGTGGCGATCACCATGAACGGCCGGCGCAGGGCGATGGTCTGGTTCTCCACGCTCACCTGCTCCTCGCTCATGGCCTCGAGCAGTGCCGATTGGGTGCGCGGCGTGGTGCGGTTGATCTCATCGGCCATGACGATGTTGGCAAAGATCGGCCCGGGCTTGAAATCGAAGTTCTGCGTTTGGGAGTTGAAGACGGAAACGCCCAGCACGTCGCTGGGCAAGAGGTCCGGGGTGAGTTGGATGCGCGAGAACTTGCAGTCGATGCTGCGGGCCAGGGCCCGGGCCAGGACCGTCTTGCCGACGCCCGGCACATCCTCGATCAGCACGTGCCCGCGGGCCAGCAGCCCCGTCAGCAGCAGATCCACGGCCTGCACGTTGCCCAGAAAAACCAAACGGACGTTTTTGCGAAGCGTCTCAATGGCTTGTTGAGCCACATTTCACCTGGACAGACTCCCCACGGTGTTTGCCGCGCATCGGCTGCGCCGCGGCGCCCAACCCTATTTTAGCAGCGCCTCGGGCATTGCGGAAATCAGGATGTGTGAATTCCGTTCCAATCGCTAATGAAGCAATGGCCGCCAGCGCGTTGGCTTATCGCGATTGCGGCTCATACATGGTGTTATCGGGGGACAAAAAGCCGGTGCCGGCGCCGATTTCGGCCGTTTCTGAGGCCGGCGACATCGTGGTGAAGCGCTGGGAGAGGGTGTCGGCATGGCCGTCGCAGAACACGACGTTGGTCTTGCCGTGATGGCGGAAGCCTTGCGTGCCGGCCGAGCGGCCGACGAAGCCGGCGTCGCCGGGATTGGGAAACGGCGCCCGCATGTACTTGTCGGCCCCGCCGAAATACTGCCCGTCGCCGAACAGGGCACAGTGGGACGAGCGCCGCACCGCGGCCAGTTTCGCCGGCTGGGGAGTCGATTCATACTGCCCGTGGCCGATGTAGCTGGTGTTGTAGTTGTATCCGGTGTACGGATCGCTGATCGTGCCCGAAGGACCGTCGTAGGACGGGCACTGCTGCACCGCCATGTTCGTGCTGCCCTGCCAGAGCAACCCCGGCTCGATGGTTCGCCGGCCCGTGACGAGGTCGGTGCGGGTGGTGAAATCCCAACTGAAATTGATGGAGATCGGCGGCTGATAGCTGCCGTAATAGGCGATCGGGTAATTCCCGTCGAAGGTGTTGGCGTAGGCGAAAGCGGCGGTGGCCAGTTGCCGCAGGTTGCTGAGGCACTGGACGCTCAGGGCCTGCTGGTGGGCGGCGTTGACGGCGGGCAACAGGATCGCCGTCAGCGCCGACATGATGCCGACAACCACCAGCAGTTCGACAAGCGTAAAGGCGTTTTTCATGCATCGCCCGCAGGCTGCCGGCGGCGCAGCATCAGTCCCGCCGCACCCAGCAGAAACGACAATGAAGCCGGCTCCGGCAAGTCCCCCACGTGGTCGTTGGCGACGGCGATGGCGTCGATGGGAAGCCGCGAACCGATGGTCCCGCCGAAGCTCGTTCCATCGGCTGGGACGGAAAACTGGATGAAGCTGATCTCGGCCAGGCCGCTGCCGGAAAGATCAAGCCATGTCCCGCCGCCGGAGCCGGCCAGGGTGGCCAGGACCTGTGCATCGTTTTCGCCGTTGAAAGATGCCAGCGTCCCCGTGAACGGCTTGCCGAAGTCGGCCAATTGGGGCGAGGCCGGCGGCGTGGCGTCGTAGGGCCCGGCGTTGAGATAGAAATTGGCGGGATTGAGAAACTCCTTTTCGCCTAGGGAAACCCAATGAACGTCGTCGGCGCTGACGCTGACGTCCGCCGAGCCGCCGCCGAAATTGCCCGCGGGATTGCCCGCCTGCCCGCTTGGATAATTGGTGTCGATCAGCCCGGAGTTGGAAATGACGCCGATCGCCGGCCCGCTTCCGCCCAGAACCGGCTTGGCAAACTGCAGCGTCAGTTCGCCGCCTTCGCCGATGATGACGATCTGCCCAACGTCGAAAGCCGGGCTGAACGGGCTGAGCACGTTGGGGAACCCGGCCTCGACGCCGCTCATCCCATCCGGCGCGCCCAGCGCCGCCGATGGATCGGTGAAGCTCGGGTTGGTGACGCTGGCGTTGCCCGGCTCGTAGGAAACCACCTTGGATGCGAACATCGCGCCGCGCGCGTCGAGGGCTGAACCGAATAGAAACACGGTGCCCGCCGCAGCGCTGAAAACGATTTTCATCTGCGCCTCCCGTGCCGAGATTGCGGCACGAAACGAGACCCTCGCGTGCGAGAGTCATGCCCAGTTGGATCTAGCGGCGTTTCCGAATGCTGATTCGCGCAGCGGTCTCGGACATGGCTTCGAGGCGGCATCAGCTCGCCCCGCATGGCAGGCAGGTTTTCTGGCTCGTGACATCCGGCAACCGTCTTCCCAGTCCCTTTAGGACCAGTGACTTGGTCGTGCCGGTCGGGCAATGCGTTGCTCGCTCGCGGTCACTTACAGCGGCGCGTCCACGGCGGATTTTCACCGCCTTCCCTGACGCCTGCGGCGGCCATGAAAGCAATCGCGTCCAGAAATGTCAATGCCCATCCCCCGTCGCGACAGGCTATTTCAGTTCTCCAAAAAAACAAAGGCAACCACGGAGGCACGGAGACACGGAGGCGCTCATCTCAATCCGTATACAAACCTGCAAATCTTGAAGCTTGGCATGAAGCTAATGGCTTGAGCAAACGAGTTGACTTCTGTGTCTCCGTGCCTCCGTGGTTATCTTTTTCGCTGTTTTTGAGAAGCGGCGGGTCATTGATCGGACGGTGTCGGCGCCGGGGCGGCTGGAGGGGAACCACCGCCACTCTCGGAACTACCGGTGGCCGGCGACGCGGCCGGGGCCTCAGCGGGTTTTAACAGCGCTGCCCCGGCCCCCAGAAATGCCGGATCCACCTGAACCTGATCGGCGTCGGCGTCGCGGCCGTGCTGGCTGGCGCCAGCCGTATCCCCCGCGCTGGCATCGAATTCCGCCCACTTGCGATTCGTGACGGCCCGGCCGAGCATCGTCACGTTCATCCGCTCCCGAGCCTCCGGGCCGCTGTCAACTGCTCCGTAGCGTTTATCGTACGCCTCGATGGCTTCCTGGAACTTGGCGTCGACGTCCTGTTTCATCTGCTGCAGGGCTGCGGCGTCGCTGCGATGCAGATTGGCCAGGGCCGGCGGCATCTCGACGCCGGTCTTTTCCCGCGCCAGCAGCGCCGTCAGACCCGGAACCTTGACCGGTTTGCCGCCGGCGCCGCCCGCGGCGGCCTGGGCCGCGGCGAACTCAAACCCGTCGAACATCTGCGCGATCTGAACGTCCAGGCTCATCTTGCCCGCCGCCATCGACGCGCGGGCCTGCAACGCCGACGCCTTTTGCAGGCCGTAGACCATCGGATGCAACGTCTCCATGGTTTGCCGCCAGATCGGCGCCGCGGCGGCCGTCGCGTTTTGGGTCACCTGGGTCATCAGCTCCGTCCGCAACCGCGCCGCCTCGCCGCTGGCACTGTCAAACTGCGAGATCGCACTATCCAACTCGCTGGCAATGCCGTCGCGCAGCGTGTTGGCATCGGCCATAGCCTGGGTCAGCTCGCCCGCTTGCTGCGCGATGCTGACCGAGCCGTCGGGCGCATCCGTGCCCAGGATGATCTGCTGCTGCAACTTGCGTTGGGCATCCATCTGCTGCTGCATCGAGGCCCAGCCGGACTGGAGCGATTGCATCTGCGCCTCCAGAGCCGCAACGGACAATTGCAGCGCCGATTTCTGCGCCCCGGCGGTGTCCAAATCGCTCTGCATCCGCGCCAGGCGTGAAGCCAACGTCTCGAGCTGCGCATCGGCGATGCCGGCATCGCGCCGAAGCTGCGAGGCGCGGATCGTGTCGCGGACCTGCTGGTCGCCTTGCTCTGCCTCGCTTTTGCGTACCAGCCCCTCGGCTTTCTCGATCGCCTGGTCGCGTGATTTTTTCAGCGCCTGGGCATCGGCCTTGTTCTTGACGATCTCGGAATTGAGGCGATCGATCTCCGCGGCGAGCTGGGCGATGCTCGCCATGGATTTGGCCTGATCCGCCCCGCCGGCCGGCGCGGCCGCGCCCTGGATGGCCGCTTCCCTGGCCCGCACCGCCTCGATTTGCCCCGTCGGGTCGTAAGCCTGTAGGGCCTCGACGCTCGCCTGGGCGGCCGCGATCTGCACCGAAAGCTGCTCAATCTGGTTGATGTCGCGCTGGATTTCCAGCTCCTTGGCGCGGAGCTGGGCCAGCATCATGACGGCGCGCTGCAGCCGCACGCCGCCCTGATCGCCGTGGATCAGGATGCGCAACTGCGGCGACAGCCCGCTGATGCTGGCCCCCAGGGAGTCGTACCGCTGCTGCACGTCTGCCAGCTGCTGCAGGCTGGTGGCGATGGCGCGGGCGCGATCGGCCGCCTCGATTTTGGCTTTCGCCGCCTTATCGGCCCGCTGCTGATCGTTCTCACATCCCGCACAAAACACGACGGCGGCGCATCCCACCGCCACGGCCAATGACGTTCGTACCGCAGCCGACCTGAACATGAATGGCATCTCCTGGAGGCAAGGCCCCAAACCGTCCCCCCGGTTGGGCGATAGATTCTGTCGCTGCCCCGGGTTAATGTCAAATGGCCGCGGCGCCTGGTCCGCCGCCCTCGCGACCGGCATAATGTCCCGTTTCCGCAGGGAAGCAAATGAAACGATTCCAAGGCAGCGAAGATACCGAGCAATCGCAGGAGAGCAGCGAAGCGCCGCGCGTCGTCAGCCGCGCCGACCTGGCCGGCGTGCAACCGTTGGCCGAGCAGCTCATCGAGCGCGTCCAGGAAATGCCCAACGGCGATCTGGTCGGCGAAATCATCGCCAACAGCCTCAAGCTGCTGCGCGATCAGACCAACCGCGGCGACATCAAGCTGATCGACAAATCGTTCAAGGAACTGCGCTATGCCCTCAAGATCTTCGCCCCCTACCGCGACGTGCGGAAGGTAAGCATCTTCGGCAGCGCCCGCACCGCGGAGGGCCACCAGGAATATCGCCAGGCCGCGGAGTTTGCCCGCAAGATGGCCGCCGCCGGTTGGATGGTCATCACCGGCGCCGGCGGCGGGATCATGGCCGCCGGACACGGCGGCGCGGGCGCCGAGCCCAGTTTCGGCCTGGCCATCCGCCTCCCCCATGAGCAGCAAACCAACACCTACATCGCCAACGATCCCAAGCTGATCAATTTCAAATATTTCTTCACGCGCAAGCTGATGTTCGTGCGCTCCAGCAACGCCATCGTGCTGTTCCCCGGCGGCTTCGGCACCATGGACGAGGGGTTTGAGGTGCTGACGCTGATCCAGACCGGCAAATCCGTCCCCATGCCCATCGTCTTCATCGACAGCCCCGCCGGCGATTACTGGCAACACTGGCAGCATTACGTGGAAGGACAATTGCTGAATCGCGGCCTGATCGGATCGACGGATCTGCGCCTGTACAAAATCACGGACAACGTGGATACCGCCGTGAACGAGATCCGCCATTTCTACAGCAATTACCACAGCATCCGCTACACGCGCGATTTGGTGGCGTTGCGGCTGCATCGCGCCCCGTCGGCCGAGCTGCTTGGGCAGATCGAGCGTGATTTTGCCGATCTGACCGGCGGCCGAGGCGCCTTCCGCATCAGCGGCCCTCTGCCGGTCGAGCGCGACGAGCAGGCCCTGTCGAATCTTCCGCGATTGGTCTTCCCCTTCAACCGCCAGGATCACGGCCGCCTAAGAATGCTCATCGATCGGCTGAATGAAATTTGACCCTCTTCTCCCTCCCCCTCGTATATCCCAACATCCCGGTCGCTCAGCCTTAGCGGCCCGCGGCTATCCATCCTTGTCGAGGGGACACGGAACCGGGACACAGAACCGGGACCTGGAACCACCGAATAGAAGCGCGACGTTCGGTAAACCGCTCGCGTTCCCGTTCCATCCTTCTACAGCGCGGCAGTAGAGCGGCGACGAGCAAATTTGATCAACCCCAACCCGACCAGCATGGCCAATGTCGGCCAGGCGGCGCTGGGCAGAGGAACAGCGGGCGGGGTTGTGCCGCCGGTGGGGTTGTAGAAGTCGAAGTAGGTCCAGTTCAACAGGTACGTGTTTTCCGATGCGCCCCCCCCCGCCGCCGTGAAACCGGCGAACGCGTTGTCCTGTCCCAGAACGATGGGAATATTGACATCGTAAGCGAGCAAGGGCGACCCGGGCTTTTCGGTCGTGTTGCTATCGGCGGCAAAGACGCTCAGCGTCGTGCCGTTGTAATCAACCCACCCGGTCCATATGGTGCCGTTGTCAAAATTCGTGGCGACGGTGGTCTGCCCGCCAGGGTAATCCGCGTTATTGATGTCGCCGTTGGTGGCGACGCCGATGTAATTGGAACTCGGATCGTTTTCGCCGGAGTTCTGGAAGGTATCGAATTTCACAGCCACGCTAGGCGTTATGCCCTGGTACCCTATGCCTACGCCCGCCCCCCCGGCCGTATTGCTTTGGGTTTGAACGGTGAAAACTAATCCATCCGCGCCGACATCGGTTCCATCGCTGATCCCCGCGGGGTCGGTCATGCGCCATTGGAACCGGGTGCTGAAGCCGGTGGACGCTTTCAACTGCGTCTGGCTGAACACGGTGCCAAAAACAAAGTACCCCCCGGTGGGGGTCAGTTGCAGGACATTGGTATCACCCGCGCCGTCGTTGGCGACGGCGGTCGTGAAACCGTTGAGCACCAGGCCGGACGTGCCGGAAAAATCACTGTAGGTCACCTGCGTGGCTGATGCCACTCCTGCAATCAACAAGGACGCCGCGAATACGAGAAGCCGCATGATCTCCTCACCTTTTTTATTGAAAGTCCAACTCTTCACCCACTGGACTTGATAATTATGGAACCCAGATTAGCGGGGATTACTATGCGGGTCAACAAAAATTGGCTGGCCAGTTAAACTGGGAAAATGGAACCGCGACGCCCCGCAAACCGCTGGCGTGTCCGGTTTCATCGGTTCAAATCCCAAACCCCAAAATCCCATCTGATTTCCATCTGTCGCCCATTCTAAGACCCAAAATCAGCCCGGCTTGCCCATTTTCGACGGCAGATGCGTAGCCCGATCGCCCAACCTTCACCACAACGAACGCCATTAAGAATGCAGAAGAAAACACAAGCCCCTAGGGTCCCCACGGAAGTGAAGGTTTCTTGTTGCCAATAGCGCTCAAGCTCAAACGGCCCTGCATCTTGCAGACGAATTGGCAGCTTGTTGCCAAATTCTTTGTTCGAACCTGCGCGCCGGGCGATAACGTCGTTATTTCAATAAGCCTGTTTTCCCGCGGCAAGCGACGGTTGCGCAGAAACTTATCGCGGTTGCGCAATCGCGCATTTAGCAACTGGCAACCAGCAAATTACTCAGGCAATGGATCGGCCGCCGTCGAGGCGCAGGATTTGGCCGGTGACGTAGGTGGCGTCGGTGCAAAAGAAGAGGACCGCGGCGGCGACATCCTGGGGCGTGCCGGCGCGGCCCAAGGGCACGCGGCGCAGATATTCGGCCTTGCGCGGCTCGGGAAAATCCTCGGGCCATTCGACCACACCGGGCGCGATCCCGTTGACGGTCACCTCCGGCGCCATCTCCGCGGCTAGGCCCAGAGTCAGATTCCATAGTCCGGCCTTGCTGGCGGCGTAAGCCAAATACGGCGGCGCCGGGCGCTGGGCCAGCAAATCCACCATGTTCACCACGTGCCCGCGCGACGACTTGAGGAAGGGGAAAAACGCCCGGCACAACAGCAGCGGCGACTCCACGTGAATCGCCCACAGCCGCCGCATTTGGGCAACATCCGTGTCGCCCAACCCGCTGGGCTCGTACAGCGAGGCGTTATTGACCAGCACATCCAGGCGGTCGAAAGGCTGGACGAACTGCGCGCGGATGGTTTGCACCGCTGCAACCGGATCGGTCAAATCAGCCCGGATCGCCAAAGCCGAGCGGCCCTTGGCGCGAAGTTCCTCCAGCAGACTTTGAGCTTCGGGGGAGCTGCTCAAATAGGTGAAGGCGACGTCGAAGCCGGCGTCGGCCAGGGTCAGGGCGATGGCTCGGCCGACCCGCCGGGCCGCTCCGGTGATCAGCGCCACGCGATGTCCGCTCGCTTGCATCGGGATGATTTTATGCCCCAATGCGGCTCGCCGGACAAGGGTGCATGACAACGGGCGTATCCGGATTTACGATTCTTCACGGGCCATGATCACGTTTACCTGTCACGTGTGTCGCACCGAGCTATCGGCGGAGGCGGGGCAGGAGGGGCAGCTCGTGCGGTGCCCGGCCTGCCGTGCGACCATGCGCGTGCCGGTGCCGGGGACGCCAGGGGCGCCGGGGACGCCGGGGGCGCCAGGGGCGTCTCGGCCGTCGCCCAGGGTGATTGCGGCGGCGCTCGGGGCGGCTGCGCACGGGCCCAGGGCACCAGGGCGGCGCTACGGGTTCAATTGCGGATACTGCTCCAGTCGCCTGGAGGCCACCGAAGCCATGGCCGGCCAGGAAGGACAGTGTCCTACCTGCGGCAATCAGATCACCATTCCCATCCTGGATCGTTATGGAAGACTGATCGATCCGAATACCAAGCTGATCATCAAGCAGGACCCCCACCCGGTGCACACCTATGCCGCGGCCGGCGATCGCGCGCCCAAAATCGTCCGCGGCGCGGATGGCGTACAGTCCATCGTGTGCGTCCGCTGCGGGGCACGCAGCCCGATCGCGGCCAACAACTGTAAGGGCTGCGGCATGCCTTTCACCATGGAAGGCACGACCGCCGAGGCTGCCGGCGCCAGCAACGGCTTTTGCGTTTCAGCCCTGGTGCTGGGGATCATTGGCATCCCGGGCTCTTGCGCGGTGCTGCCGTCGATCCTGGCGATCATTTTCGGAATCGTGGGGCTGCGGCAGGTGTCGCGCCACCCGGGCGCCTCAGGACGCGGAATGGCCGTCGCGGGAATCATCTGCGGCGCCATCGGTTGCCTCTCGGCCAACTTCTTCTGGTATCACATTCTCTGATGGAGCTAGGCTGGGGCCACCACGGGCGTGCCGCCGGCGCCTTCAAATCGCTGGATCGCCAGGCCGTATACGGCCGAAAGCACCTGCGGGCGCAGGACCTGGTCGGCCGTGCCCGTCGCCGCGACCGCCCCGCCGCCCAGCAGCACCATCCGATCGCAATACGCCCCGGCCACGTTGAGTTCGTGCGAAGCCATCAGCACCGCCAGGTTTTGCGTGCGAGCTAATTGCCGCAGGAGCTGGCAGAGTTCCTGCTGATGCTTGAGGTCCAGGAAGGTGTTGGGCTCATCCAGGAGCAGGGCTCGCGGCTGCTGGGCGAGGCATCGGCCGATGAAGACGCGCTGGCGCTGGCCGCCGGACATCTGCTCGATCGGCCGATCCAGCAGGTCGTCGAGCTTGAGCAGTTGCGCGATCTGGAGCGTCACCTGCTCATCGGCCCAGGATTCCAAACCAAAGGCGCCCCAATACGGCGCGCGGCCCAATTGCAGAACCTGACGGACCGTTTGCCCCGGCTCGTGACGGGGCGATTGCGGCAGATACGCGACCAGGCGCGCCAGCTCGCGGCGGCGCCAGCTTTTCAGATCTTTTCCATCCCAGGCGATGGTTCCGGATGCGCAGAGGTGCCCCAGCAGGGTCATCAGCAGCGTGCTCTTGCCGCTGCCGTTGGGGCCGATGAGAGCGAGCACTTGGCCGGCCGCCAGTTCCAGCGAGATGCTGCGCAAGGCGACGGTTGGGCCGTAGGCGAAAGAGATGTCGCAGGCTGTGAGCAACGGTTGCATCACATGCGCCGCCTGGATTGAAAAAGAAGCCACAGGAAAAACGGCCCGCCGAGCAATCCGGTCAGCACGCCGACGGGCAAGCGCGTGCCCAGGTGATTGACCGCGGCCAGATAGCGCGACAGGCCGTCGGCGGCCATGAGCAGGATGGCGCCGATGGCGGCGGAGATGGGCAGCAACCGCCGCTGATCCGGGCCGACCAGCAGCCGGCCCACGTGGGGGCTGAGCAGTCCGACAAACCCGATCGGCCCGCCGATGCAGACCGCCGCCGCCGTCACCAGCGAAGCGCAAATCAGGCTGATCCATCTCAAGCGGTGAATGCGCACGCCCAGGGCGGTGGCTTCGGCATCGTCCAACGCGGCGACGTTGAGCTGGCCGCTGAGCTGCAGCAGAAGCAAAGCGCCGCAGAAGATCACGATCGCGGCTGCTCCGCGCTGCCGGGAAGTAATTTCCTGAAGATCGCCGACCAAAAACGTCATGGGCCCGCCGGTGCCGGGCAGATCGCGAACGACCGCGTTGAGCAGAAGGAAGATCGAGCCATTGATCGCGTTGACGATCACGCCGACCAAAAGAAGCGTGACGGGTTCGATGCGTCCGCGCCGCCCGGCCAGCGTGAGCACAATGGCCACGGCCAAAATCGCTCCGGCAAAGGCGAATGCCTGCTGGCTAACGGCGGCGACGCCCAGTGCGCCGCCGGCCAGGGCAAACGCCGGCAAGCGCCACACGTACGCCGCCAGGGATGCGCCGCTGCTGACGCCCAGCAGGTAGGGATCGGCCAGGGGATTTCGCAGGATGGCCTGATAAGCGACGCCGGCGACGGCCAGGGCCAGGCCGATCAGAGCCGAATCGGTCGCCGACTCCAGGCGAAACAGCCGCTCCTGTCCGCGCGGCCAGTGCACGCCCGTGGAGCCGACGATCAGGCAGAGCAAGGCGGCCGCCGCCATCGCGGCCGCGGCCGCCAGCAACGTCAACACCAATCTCGCTCCGCTCCAGCGCTTCATGGCCGGCCCCGGGGATGCAGAATGTCGGCGAATCGCTCGGCAAGCTGGCCGACGTGAAAGCCCGGCTGCTGCGCGTACCAATCCGTCACGAAATGGATCTGGTGGTTCTTCACCGCCGGCAACTGAGGAAGAGAGTCCCAAAATTGCCGGGCCTGCGCCAGAACCTGCGGCGTCTTGTCGCCGTCGGGAATCAGTTGAATCACCACGTCGGGCGCCATGGAGAGGAGCATCTCGCGATCCACGTTGCCGTAGCGTTTGCCGATGGCAGCGCCGACGTTCTGCCCGCCGGCCAGGGTGACCAGCTCATCCAAAAACGTGTCGGGACCGGCCAAAGCCAGCCCGCCTTCGCCGGTGACGATCACGACCTTGACTCGCGGCAAGCCCACGACGTGGGCCTGCACGGCGGCCAATTTCGCCTTCAGGGCGGCGATCGCCTCCCGCGCTTTGGCCGCCTCGCCGACCGCGTCGCCCAGCGCCGCCGCTTCGCGGTAGATATCGTCCAACTGCTCCAGCTTGACGTTGAAGATGCGGATTCCCAGGTCGCTGCAGCGCTGGCTGATCGCGGGCGGGATGCGGTCGGGAGCGTAGAAGGTGATCAGAATCTGCGGATGCAGGGGCGCGAGTTTCTCCCAGTCGATGCTCTGGTAGTCGCCGATTTTTGGTTTTCCGGCGGTGCCCTGGCGGTCGTCGTCATAATTGCTGACGGCCACGAGATGATCGGCGGCGCCGATGCCGACCAGAAGGTCCGTCCCCGCCGGCATGATGGACGCCACGCGCGGTTCTGCGCCGCCGGCGTCGTGTGACCCAGACGGCCGGCATGAAACGATCGCGGCGATCATCGCCAACCCCATAGCCCCCAAAGCGAACCTGCGCAGTTGACCCATCGCGCGCGGATGGTAGAGTTGAGCAAAAGCGCTGTCAAACCGCGCAACACGCCAGCGCATTAGCGGCACGGAGGCAATCGCATGAGTCAAGCGCCGTCATTCCTGCATCGTCTGGGCCGGCTATTTAGAAGATCGTCCAGTTCCGAAGCCAATGCCACCACGGCCACGGCAACGGCGGACGAGGGCCGCTCGCTGGTGGTGCAGACGCGGACGTCGCGCCTGCGTCCCTGGGGAAGAAACAGCGCCGCCATCGCCCAGCTTCAGGATGGATTTCAGCTTCTGACCGAGCTGATGAGCACCATCCGCCAAAACCTGGAATCGCAGGGCCGCCGCCAGGATGAGCTGATCATGCATATCTCCGCCCTGCCCAAAGTGCTGGAAACCATTCCCGAAAGCACGCGCATGCAGGGCGAAACGCTCAAGGCCATTCACCAGCAACTGGTCAGCCAGTCCGAACAACAGCAGATTTTGGGCGAAATCCTGGACAAGCTGGCCGAGTCCGGCGGCGATCAGAAGGACCTGCTTGAAGGTGTGCGAGAGCGCATGGAGACGCTGCAGCACCAGGACCAAGCGATGGCCGACAGCCTCAACACGGTCAGCAGCGCCTTGGAATCGACCAGCCGCAATTCCGCCGCCAGCGCGGACGTGTTGCGCACCATGCGCGACAACCTGGCCAGTCACGACAATGAACTGGAAAGCCTGCTGCAGCGCCAGGCGTCGCGCTTCACGACGATGCTGGCGACGGCGATTCTGCTCTCGGTGATGGCGGTGATGGCTGTGGTGGTCCTGGGATACCTGATGCTGCACGCGGGGAAGTGAGTTATTTGATCGCGTCGGGGATCGCCTCGATCACGTCGCGGGCCAGGACGCAGCGGCGGCCAAGCTCCTTGCCCGCGATTTCGCCGGCGCGGCCGTGAAGAAACGCGGCGGCGCAGGCGGCATCAAATAAGTCCATCCCCTGCCCAACCAGCGACGCGAGCATGCCACTTAGCACATCGCCCGAGCCGGCCTTGGAAAGCGAACTGTCGCCGCTGTGATTGAAGTACGCCCTGCGACCGTCCGTGACCACCGTGCGATGGCCCTTGAGCAAAATGATCTGCCCGAATTTTTTGGCGGCGGAAGCGGCCAGGGCCAATCGGCCGGCGTCGTCCGTCGGAACGGCCTGTTTGACCAGCCGCTTCATCTCGCCCGGATGCGGCGTCAGCACGGCGTTGAGCTTGAACCTCGCCGGCCAGGATTTTAGCGATGCCAGATAATTGAGCGCATCGGCATCGACGACCGCGGGCTTTTGCAGGCGGATCAGGGCGTCGATGCGCCGGGAGGCCCAGGGCGATTGGCCCAGGCCCGGCCCGATCACCAGCACATCGGCCTGTTCGGCGGCTTCCAGCAGGTGCGACAGATTTTGGGGTGTTTCTTCCAGTGCCAGCCCGACCAATTCAGGCACCACGGAGATGGCTGAGGCAAGAACTTCGCGCGGCATGGCGATCTGCACCAATCCGCTGCCCATGCGCAGCGCGGCGGCGCCGGCCAAGGCGGGGGCGCCGATCATGTCGCGGCTGCCGCCGACGATCAGCACACGGCCGAACAGACCCTTGTGCCCGTCGAGCGGCCGCGGGGGCAGGCCCGGCGGCTCTTCAACGATCCGCATTGGCGAATTGGCTGTACGTAATCGCATCCAAATCCAAACTGCTCGTGCGTCCGGCGGCGAGCAACCGTGCGGCAAGCGCCGCGATCATCGCGGCATTGTCCGTGCAGTACGCCAGCGGTGGAAAATACACCGGCAGCGGAAACTTCGCCATGGCCCGGCGCAGTGCGGTGTTGGCGGAAACCCCGCCGCCCAGGATCACGCTCCTGGCGGAGAAGCGAGGCGCAGCCCGGCGAATCTTCTCGACCAGCACGTCCACGCACGCCGCCTGAAACGACGCGGCGATGTCCGCCACCTCCTGCGGCGTCAGCGAAATATCCCGCTGGCGGCCCTGATATCCGCGCACATGATACAGCACGGAGGTCTTGAGGCCGCTGAAGGAAAAATCCAACGACTGGCGGTGCAGGCGGCTGCGGGGGAAATGCACGGCCCGTGGATTGCCCTTTGTGGCCAGAGCGTCAATGGCCGGGCCGCCGGGGTAGGGCAGGCCCAACAGGGCTGCGACTTTGTCAAACGCTTCGCCGACGGCGTCGTCGAGGGTGGTGCCGACCAGTTCCACGTCGAGCCAATCGCCCAGCCGATAGAGGGCCGTATGCCCGCCGCTGCAGACCAGGCCGACGGCCGGCATGGGTATTTGGGCGTTGCTGTCCAGAACGACGCTGTGGAGATGCGCGTGGACGTGATCCACGCCGACCAGCGGCTTGGCCAGGGCCCAGGCCAGGGTCTTGGCCGCCGTCACGCCGATCAGCAGCGAGCCGATCAGCCCCGGCCGATAGGCCACGGCGACGGCGTCGATGTCCTTGAGTTGAACCCGCGCCATTTCGGCCGCGTCGCGTACCACCGGCAGAATGTTTTCGATATGCGCCCGGCTGGCGATCTCGGGAACGACGCCGCGGTAGCGGGCGTGCAGGTCCACCTGGCTGGCGACGACGTTGCTGCGCACGTCGAAGCCGTCGGCGACAACCGCCGCCGCGGTTTCGTCACAGGTGGATTCAATACCGAGGACTAGCATAGAGAAACACGGGCGGAATGACGAAATTCGAATGACGAATGACGAATCAATGTCCCAATGACAAATGGCCCAATCGTTCGGTTTCTCATTGGTCATTCGTCATTGATTAGTCATTCGTCATTCGTCATTCGTCATTTCAGCACCGTCGTCTCAGGTCGTGTCGCAGTGGGCGCGGTATTCTCCAAATAAATCAGCCCCGTCATGGTGTCCAGGGCGCGATCGAGCTGCGGATCGACGGGCTGAGTGGTCGGTTGCGTGGCAGCCATCCGCGTGGCGGCAGCGGCGGCGGCGGTGGTGGGCCGGCGGATGGTGTCGCGACGCAGCATCTGTTCGCGGATCGCCCGCGCGCCGGCTTCATCGACGGGGACGATGATCTGCGGCTCCACGCCCCAATCGGTCGCATCCTTCTTGCGATGCACCAGCCGGCCGCTGGGCAGGTAGTAATACGCCACGGTCAGCTTCAGTTCGCCGCTGTGATCATCCAACGGCAGAATCTCCTGGACCGAGCCTTTGCCGAAGGTGCGCTGGCCGATCACCAGGGCGCGGTGGTTGTCCTTGAGGCTGCCGGAGACGATCTCGGCCGCGCTGGCGGAGAAATCGTTTACCAGGACGACCATGGGGAAATAGGGCAGCGTGCCCTGGCCGGTGGCGCGTTGCACTTGTTCAGGACGATTGCGGCCGCGCGTGGTGACGATCACCCCTTCCTTGACGAACAGGTTGACGACCTCGACCGCCTGCTCCAGTCGTCCGCCGGGGTTGAAGCGCAGGTCGAGGATCAACCCGTTCATGCCGGACTGAACCAGGCCCGGGTGGCCGGGTGAGCCGGGCGACGGCGGCACGCCGGCCAGGATGCCCTTGAGCGTCTCAAACGTGTTGGCGTCGAACTGCCCGATGCGAACGTAGGCGATCTTGGGATTCTGGCTGACCCAATAATTCCAGGAATCGTCCCGGTTGCGGTCGTAGCCCAGCACGGTGGGCAGGACGATTTCCTGGCGTGTCATGGTGAAGTCGATGTTCTTGCCGCCGCGCAGGATGGTCAGCGTCACCTGGGTGCCGGCCTTGCCGGTCACGTGCTTGACCACCTCATCGAGGTTCCAACCGGCGACGGCCTGGCCGTCGACCTTCACGATGAAGTCTCCGGCCTCGATGCCCGCGCGGTCGGCCGGGCTGCCTTCCATGGGCGAGATCACGGTGACCTTGCCCTCCTGCATGTCCAGGCTGATCCCCACGCCGTTGAACGTCCCCTCGATCTGCTGATCGAAGCGCTCCTGCCGCTCCGGCGGAATGTAATTCGTGTAAGGATCCAGCTCGGAGAGCATGCCCTCGACGGAGCGTTCCTTGAGCTTGGCGTCGTCCACCGGCTCGACGTAGTTGTTGACGACCTGCCGATGGACCTGCACCAGCGTTCGCACCCACGCGTAGTCGTCATCCCGTTGGGCGATCGATCCTGGCAGTTGAAACGCCAGGACCGCCAAAAGTACCATACTGACCAGCCACGCCGCTCGTTCTCGATTCATGAAGACTCCAAGACGTTAATCCGTTACCAGCATAACGAAAATCGCGCACCGTCGCAGCATCACGGGGGTGGTGAAATACCGGCCAGAAACTGCTCGATGGCGCGGTTGACCTGCTGGGGCCGTTCGATGGGCGACAAGTGACCGGCGCCGGCGATGACCGCCAGCGTTGCGCGGGGAATCGCTTTTTGCATCGCCAGGGCCACGGACGGCGGCGACAGCGCATCCAACTCCCCGACCACCACCAACGTCGGCACCGCGATGCGACCCAAAGCCTCGGTGTAATCCGGCCGATCGCGCATCGCCGCGCTGGCTTGCTGGATGGTCCGGCTCGGGCAGGCGGTCATCATTTCCGTGACGCGGGCAAGCACCTGTGGATCGGCCTGCGGCGGCAGCACTTTGGGGCGCATCTGCTCGGCCACGGCCGCCGAGCCTTTCTGACGGGCCAGCTCGATCATCTCGTTTCGCGCTTGCTTGCCCGCAGGCGTGTCGGCCGAGGCGCGCGTGTCAAGCAAAATCAAGCCCCGCAGGTCCGCCGCGTATTTCTGCACGTACGCCTGGGCAACGTAGCCCCCCATCGACAAACCGCCCAGCACGGCGGGCAAGGCTTCCATCTGCTGCAAAAAGGCGTGCAGATCGTCAGCCAGCGATTCGATGCTGAAGCTTTCGCCGCCGCCGGAGAGTCCAAACCCGGGCAAATCCGGGGTGATCACGCGGCAGCAGCGCGACAGATCGGTCCATTGCCCCTCCCACAGGCGCTGATCCAATGGAAATCCGTGTACGAGCACCAGCGGCACTCCGGCGCCGCGCTGACGATAATGGATGGTGGCGCCATGGACGAGTTGGTTTGGCATGCGACCTCCGGCGATGAGAGGGATTATAGGATGGGGCCTTCCGTTGATTGAAGCGCGCTTGCGTCTACAATTTGCCCGCCATGGACCGGCCCCGACGTAGGCCAGAAAGAATGGAATGCCTCTGGACCCTCAACATCTGAAGCTGACGGATTTCATGGACCTGCCGACGCTGCAGGAAATCCAGGACAGCTTCGCGGCCGTGGCCAACGTCGAGGCCACCATCACCGATGCGCAAGGCAACACGCTGACGCAGCCGGCGCCGACCAGCGAATTTTTGAAGCGGCAGCGGGCGATTGCCGAAGCCGCCGACGCCGCCGAGCAGGCCCAGGGCCCCCAGCGCGAGGGGGCGGAATACGTCGCGCCCATCACCGTCAACAACCAGCGTCTGGGAACCCTCCGCATGTCGGCCCCGGGTGGATTGGCGTCGATCGACGAAGCGCGCCTGGCGGCGATTGCCGAAAAAGCCGGCTTGGAATTGCAACAGGTCAAGCTGATCGCCGCTCAGCTCTTGCAAAAAAGCACGGCCAAACCCGCGGCCATTCAGTTCCTGTTCCTCCTGGCCAACGCCATCGCCCGCCTGTGTTACCAGGAATTTCAACTCCGCCAGCGCATCAATGAGCTGACGGCGGTGTACAACGTCACCATGATGCTGGCGGATGCGCGGAACCTGGAGCGCGTGCTGCACCGCACGGTCGAGCTGGTGGCGGACGTGATGCAGACCAAGGCTTCGTCGCTTCGGCTGATCGACGACGAACGCGACGAGTTGGTCATCAAGGCCGTGTACAACCTCTCCGGCGAATACCTCAACAAGGGCCCCATCCGGCTGAGCACGGCGCAGATTGACCGTCAGGCGCTGGACATCAAGGGATACGAATACGTTCGCAACCTGGCCACCGACCCCCGCTCGCAATATACGGAACAAGCCAAGCGCGAGGGAATCGTCTCCATGCTGTCGGTGGGGATGCGTTACAAGGGCAAGCCGATGGGCGTGCTTCGCGTGTACACCGACCAGGAGCGCACCTTCACGCCGCAGCAGATCGACTTGATGAAGGCGATCGCGGCGCAAGCGGCGGCGGCGATCGAAAACGCCCGGCTGCTCGAGGAGTCGATCCAGGTGCAGGCGCTGGAGCGGCAGGTGCAGATGGCCGCGCAGGTGCAGCAGCGCATGATCCCGCAGAAGCCGCCGTCGATGCAGGGCGTTGATTTGGCGGCGGTCTACGTGCCCTGCTACGAGTTGGGCGGTGATTTTTACGATTTCATCCCGCTGCCCTACGACAACGTCGGACTGGTGGTGGCGGACGTGAGCGGCAAGGGCGTGCCGGCCAGCCTCACCATGGCCGCGGTTCGCGCCGCCCTGCGGGCCCAGGTGGACAACGTCTACTATCTGTATGAGGTGGTGCGGCGGATCAACCTGATGGTCAACCGCGACAACACCATCGGCGAATTCGTCACGCTGTTCTACGGCGTGCTGGATACGCGCAACCGGCGCTTCACCTACTGCAACGCCGGGCATCCGCCGGGGCTGATTCTGCGCGATGGGCAGATCATCGAACTGGGCAGCGACAACATGGTCCTGGGCATCAATCCCGACGAGCAGTACACCCAGTCGTTGGTGGATCTGCGCGTGGGCGATGCGTTGCTGCTCCACACCGACGGGCTGAGCGATGCCATGAATTTCCAGCGTCAAACCTTCGGACGCCAGCGGGTGATCGACGCCTTCCGCCAGGGCGGGGCCAGCGCCGAGGACATCGCCCAGAACATCCTGTGGTCCATGCGCCGCTTCGCCGGTTTGACCCCACGTACGGACGACGTCACGATGATCGTGGTCAAAATCAACTAAGGTTCCACACGGCGCGGCATCGCTTGAACGAAAAAATATCCATTTTGCAAAGGCGCGAAGCGGCCCGGCAGCTTCTTCAGAGCGGCCAATGGAAAGAGGCCGAATCGGCGTATCGGGACGTTCTTCTGGCGGAGCCGAACGACGCCGATGCCCTGAACGCCGTGGGGCACATCCTGCGCGTCACCGGCCGGCCGTACGAGGCAGCGGCGGCGCTGCGCCGCGCCCTGGCCCTGCAACCGGCATTCTCCCAAGCCGCGCGCGAACTCGCCGAAGTTCTTACGTCGATCGGGCAATCGGACGACGCCGTCACCGTGCTCGAGCAATCGCTGGCGGCCCGACCGGATGCGCAAAGCTTCAGCATGCTGGCTGTTGGTCTGGCCACTCTAGGCCGGATCGACCAAGCGATCGCTTTCTTCGACCAAGCGCTATCCCTGCACCCGCAGGATCAGGTGACGCTCAGCAATCGGCTCTTCGGGCTGTATTTCGATCCGCGTTATGACGCGGCGGCGATCCTGGCGGAGCATCAGGAATGGGATCGCGTGCACGCCCAGCCGCTGCGGCGGCAGATCCAGCCGCACGACCCTCCCGGCGCGCCGGGACCGCGGCGCCGTTTGCGCATCGGGTACGTTTCACCCGATTTCCGCAACCATTGCCAGGCGTTTTTCACCATCCCGCTTTTGAGCCGCCACGATCATGAGCCATTTGAAATCTACTGTTATTCGAGTGTGGAGAAGCCGGATGACCTGACGCAGCGCATCCGCAGCTACGCCGACGTGTGGCGCGACGTCGCGGCCCTGGATGATGGGCAGGTTGCCCAGATGGTGCGCGACGACCGCATTGACATCCTGATGGATCTGACTCTGCACATGAGCAAGGGCCGCCCGCTGGTCTTTGCCCGCAAGCCCGCGCCGATCCAGGTGGCATGGCTGGGGTATCCCGGCACGACGGGGCTTTCGGTCATGGATTATCGCTTCACCGACCCGTACCTGGACCCGCCCGGGCTGAACGACGCGCATTACAGCGAAACGTCCATTCGCCTTCCGGACAGCTTTTGGTGCTATGACCCGCTGGGCGATCAACCGGCCGTGAACGCCTCGCCCGCCGCCGCCAACGGATTTGTGACCTTCGGCTGCTTGAATAATTTTTGCAAAGTGAACGCGCCGTTGCTGCCGATTTGGTCCCAGGTATTGCAGGCCGTGCCCAATTCGCGGTTCATTCTGCGCGCCCCCCCAAGCCGGCGCCGCGGCGAAATCGTGCAAACGCTGGGCATCGATCCCAAGCGCGTCGAATTTGTCGACTACCGTCCGCGCCCGCAGTACCTACAGATTTATCACCGCATCGACATTGGCCTGGACACGTTTCCATACAACGGCCACACGACCAGCCTCGACGCCCTCTGGATGGGCGTGCCGGTGGTCACCCGCGCCGGGCAAACGGCCGTTTCGCGCGCGGGGTTGTCTCAGGCGATGAACCTCGGTCTGGGCGAGTTGGTCGCGCAAACGCCGCAGCAATTCGTGGACATCGCAAAAACTCTCGCCGCGGATTTGCCCAAATTGAATCAGCTTCGATCAACGCTGCGGCAGCGCATGTTGCACTCTCCGCTGATGGATGCCAATCGCTTTGCCCGCAACGTCGAGGCCGCCTACCGACACATCTGGCAACGCTGGTGTCGGGAAAGAAGCTGATGACGCCATTGTCCATCCGAGCGCTGCTCGATTCGGCCGTGGCTCAGCGTCAGGCGGGAAACCTGAAGGATGCTGAAGCGATGCTGCGCCAAGCCCTGACGCTGCAACCGCACGACGCCCAGGCGCTGTACCTCCTGGCGGGGTTGTTGGGCAGCACCGGGCGATCGGCGGATGCCGCCGCCGGATGCCGCCAAGCCCTGAAGATCCAGCCGGATTTTGCCGAGGCATCGATGGAACTGGCGGAGGTCTTGGGGGCGATGGATCAATGGGATGAAGCCGCAGCCGTTTTGCATCAGGCGGCGCAGCGGCATCCGGACCATCCGCAAATTCTGAATCGGCTGGGAACGGCGCTGCTGGCGATGAGAGATATGGAGCAAGCCGTGACGGTTTTACGCGCCTCGGCCCATCTGCAAGCCAATCCCTGGACCTGGACCTGCCTGGGCGCGGCCTTGAGAAGCCTGGGGCGGCACGCGGAATCGATCGCCAGCTACGACCGCGCTTTGGCGATCGATCCAAATTATGCCCCCGCCTTCAGCAGCCGGCTTTACGCCCTGCATTTTGACCCCCATGCCGATCCAGCCGCGATCTTCCGGGAGCACCGCCAATGGAACCAGCGGTACGCCAAGCCGCTGGCCGGCGAAATTCGGCCGCACGACAACGATCCCAGCCCCGACCGGAGGCTGAAAATTGGTTACGTTTCGCCCGATTTCCACGCCCACTCCGTCTCCACTTTTTTCGAAAGCCTTCTGGCGTCGCACGACCCGGCGCACGTGGAAACGTTCTGTTACGCCGAGGTGCATCGGCCCGATGCGATCACGGCGCGCCTGCGGCAGTTGGCCGGTCAGTGGCGCGATATTCTGGGCACAAGCGACGCCGACGTGGCCCAGTTGATCCGCCGCGATCAAATCGACATCCTTGTCGACTTGACCGGGCACACGCCCAACAACCGTCTGCTGGTCTTCGCCCGCAAACCAGCGCCCATTGGGGTCAGCTATCTCGGATATCCCGATACGAGCGGCCTGGATGCCATCGACTATCGGCTGACGGATGCGCACGTCGATCCGCCGGGAGAGTCCGACCGATTCTTCACCGAGCGGCTGATTCGTCTGCCGCACACGTTCGCGTGTTACCGCCCGCCCAGCGCCCCGCCGGTTGCCCCGTCGCCGGCGGTCCGCAACGGCTGGATCACCTTCGGCAGCTTCAGCGCTTTGGAAAAACTGAACGCACCCCTGCTGGAATGCTGGGCGCAGATCCTGCGACAAATACCCGAGTCCCGGTTGCTGATCGTCAGCCGGGGACTGCAATCCCCCCAAACCCGCCAGAACGTTGCCGACGCTTTGGCTCGCCAGGGGATCGGCGGCGATCGGCTCAAACTCCTGGGCGATCAGCCCATGAGCAGGTATCTTGCCCTGCACGGCGAGGTGGACCTGGTGCTGGATACGTTTCCGCTCAACGGGCATACGGTCACGTGTCATGCCCTGTGGATGGGCGCTGCGGTGGTCTGCTTGCGCGGAAAGACCTCCTGGCAGCGCCTGGGCGCCGCCGTGCTAAGCCATCTGGACTTGCCGCAGTTTATCGCCGATACGCCGCAGCAGTACGTGCAACTGGCCATCCAGCACGCCGGCAAGCCGGGCGAACTGGCCCGCTGGCGCGCCGCGCTGCGCCCGCGAATGAAAGAATCTCCGCTGATGGACGGCCCAAGTCTGGCGCGCCACATCGAGTCGGCGTACCGCGACATGTGGCGCACCTGGTGCCAGAAACGAAACTGAGGAATCCGGTCATGGCGGAGTTGGACACCCAGCAGTTGCTTGAATCGGCCATCGATCATCACCAAGCCGGCCGACTGGGCGAAGCGCAATCGCGTTGCAAACAAATCCTGCTCCGCGATCCCAAGGATGCCGATGCGCTGCAGCTCCTGGGCGTGGTGACGTTGCAGCTGGGCGACAAGCCGGCCGCTCTGGAGATGCTGCAGCGGGCGGCGGCGATGAATCCGGATGCGCCCGATTGTCACTGCAGTCTGGGCATGGCGCTGAGCGCGCTGGATCGCAACGAGGAAGCGGAGGCCCAGTTCCGCAAGGCGCTGTCGCTCAAGAGCGACTACGTGGAAGCCGGCATAGGTTTGGGCGGGGCGCTGCGGGCGCTGGGCCGACGGCAGGAAGCGGAGGAAATTTATCGCCAAATCGCCCGCAGGCAGCCGGCCTTGGCCAGCCAATTTCTCTCTTTGGGCAACCGCCTGCGCAGCCAAGGCCGATGGGACGAAGCCATCGCGGCATTTCATCGCGCCCTTGCCCTGCACCCGCAGGATTTCAAGGCTCACAACAACCTGGCCGACGCCCTCCTGGCCAGCGGGCGATTGGACGAAGCCGTCGCCGCCGTCCGCCAGGCCATGGCTCTTCGTCCGGACTCCGGCGAAATCCACGCCAACCTCGGCAACATGCTCAAGGACGTGGGGCTGCTGGATGAGTCGGTCCAGCATCTGCGGCAAGCGGTCGCCCTGCTGACCACCAACGCCGTGGTTCACAGTAATCTGGTGATGACCCTGCACTATCGCCACGGCGAGGATGCCGCCGCGATCCTTGCCGAGCAGCAGCGATGGAACGACTTGCATGCCAAGCCCCTTTCCCCACTGATCCAGGAGCATCGCAACGATCGTTCACCAGATAGGCGGCTCAAGATCGGCTACGTCTCGCCCGATTTCCGCAACCACGTCGTCGGCAGAAACCTCCTGCCGCTCCTGCGCGAGCACGATCACGGGCCCTTTGAGATCTTCTGCTATTCCAACGTGGCCCGCGGCGACGCGTTCACCGAGCAGTTCCGCGGCCATGCCGACCACTGGCGCGACATCACCCAGGTTGGCGACGAGCACGCGGCGCGGATGATCCGCCAGGACGGCATTGACATCCTGATCGACCTGGCCGGGCACACCGCCGGCAATCGCCTTCTGGTCTTCGCCCGCAAGCCCGCGCCGATCCAGGCGACCTTTGGCGGCTATCCCGGCGGCACGGGCCTGGCGACGATGGACTGGCGCATCAGCGACCCGTACCTGGACCCGCCGGGACTCAGCGAAACCCATTACGTCGAGAAGATCATCCGTCTGCCCAACAGTTTCTGGTGTTACGATCCGGCGGCGATGCAGGTGCAAGCGATGGGCGTCGGACCACTGCCAGCCCTGGCCAACGGCTGTATCACCTTCGGCTGCTTGAACAGCTTCTGCAAAATCAGCCCGTATTCGCTGCGGCTTTGGTCGCGCGTCCTGGCAGCGATGCCCGATTCCCGCTTGCTCATGCTGTCGCCCACGGATTCGACCCGGCAGCAGAGTACGGAAAGTCTCGAAAAGTTCGGCATCGCTCGCCATCGCGTGCAGTTCGTAGGCCACCAGCCGCGAGAACAATACCTGCGCACGTTTGATCGCATCGATATTTCGCTGGACACGCATCCGTACAACGGTCACACGACGAGCCTGGATTCGCTGTGGATGGGCGTGCCGGTGATCACGCTGGTGGGCGAGCGGTCGGTGGGCCGGGCCGGATACAGCCAGCTTTGCAATCTGAATCTGGCCGATCTGGCCGCCAAGGATGAAGACGAGTTCGTGAAAATTGCGGCCCAGCTTGCCGGCGACCTGCCGCGTTTGGCGCAATTGCGGTCGAGCTTGCAGGATCGGATGCGCCGCTCCCCGCTGACGGACGCCGGCGGTTTTGCCCGCGGCATCGAATCGGCCTACCGGCAGATGTGGCGGCAATGGTGCCAAACATGAGCGACGAAATCCTGGAGCTTGCCAGACAGCATCATCAGGCCGGGCGCGCGGCCGAGGCCGAGCGGTTGTATCGCCAGATTCTGGCCCAGCAGCCGCAGCACGCCGAAGCGCTGAACCTGCTGGGCGCGTTGATAGCGCAAACGGGCCGCGCCGAGGAGGCAGCGGACTTGCTGCGCCGGGCGGTGGCGATCGATCCCGAGCGGGCAGATTTCCATTTCAATTTGGGCGTGATCCTCATGATGCTTGGGCAATGGGAGCCATCCATCGACTGTTACCGCCAGGCGCTGCTTTTGAAACCTGATTATCCCCAGGCGTACAACAACCTGGGTTCTGCGATGATCAACCTGGACCGGTTGGACGAAGCGGTGGATGCGTTTCGTCAAGCGACGATTCTTCGCCCGCGGTACGTGCAGGCGCATACGAACCTGGGCAATGCCCTGGAAAGGCAAGGAAAGCTCGAGGAGGCGGTCGCCGCACATCGCCAAGCCGTGACGCTGAAGGCGGATTTCGCCGAGGGGTGGTACGAGTTGGGCAATGCGTTGCGCGGCGCCGCGCGGTGGGACGAGGCGATCGATGCGTATCGCCGGGCGCTGGCGCTGCGGCCCCAATACTCCGAAGCGTGCAATAACCTCGGGGCGGCGTTGACCGGCAAGGGCTCGCTGGACGAGGCGGTCGAGGCCTATCGGCAGGCCATCGCGATGCGGCCAAACAACGCCCAGGCGTGCTACAACCTGGGCACGGTCCTGCAAGTCAAGGGGGATTTGCCGCAAGCCATCGTCGCCTTGCGCCAGGCCCTGGAGCTGCGGCCGGACTACGCCGCGGCGTACAACAACCTGGGCAACGTCCTGCGCGAAATGGGCCAGCTTGACGCGGCCCTGGCCTGCTACGATCGGGCGATCACCCTGCGGCCCAATCACGCCCTGGGCCACAGCAACCGCATTCATGCGCTGCACTATCATCCCGATTACGATCAGGCGGCCCTGGCCGCCGAGGTGGCCAAGTGGAATCAACAGCACTCGCAGCCGCTGAAATCGCTCATCCGGCCGCACCCAAACACGCGAGATGCGCATCGCCGCCTCCGCATCGGCTACGTCTCGGCCAATTTCCGCGACCACGCATCGGCGTTTTACCTCGCGGCGCTGCTGGGCCATCAAGATCACGATCAATTTGAGATCACCTGTTACGCCAACGTCGCCAAGCCCGATGCGCTGACCGAGCGCTTTCAAGCCTACGCGGATCGCTGGCGAAGCATCGCGGAAATCTCGGACCAGCAGGCGGCAGAAGAGATTCGCGCCGATGGCATCGATATTTTGGTGGACCTGGATCTGCACACCCTGGCAAACCGCCTGCTGATCTTTGCTCGTCAGCCGGCTCCGGTGCAGGCGAGCTGGCTGGGCTATCCCGGCTCCACCGGAATGGACACGATCCAATACCGCTTGAGCGATCGGTTTCTCGACCCGCCTGGCAGCCAGCAGCGGCCGGGCGAGCAGGTGATTTATCTGCCGGACTGCTTCTGGTGCTACGATCCGCTGACATCGGATGTGCAGACCAACGATTTACCGGCCCTGCAAGCCGGGCAGGTCACCTTCGGCTGCCTGAGCAGCTTCGTAAAGGTCAACGACCGCGTGCTGGGCTTGTGGGCCAGGATCATGCACAGCGTCAGCGGCTCGCGGCTGGTTCTGCTGTGCCCGCCGGGCCCGCACCGCCAAGCGGTGGTGGACAAGCTGGACGTTGAACCGGATCGCGTGGAATTCGTGCAGCGTCAGCCGCGGCAGCAGTATCTGCAGACGTATCATCGCATCGACCTCTGCCTGGACACGTTTCCGTACAACGGTCACACAACGAGCCTTGACGGACTGTGGATGGGGGTGCCGCTGGTGAGCCTGGTGGGCGGCACGGCGGTGGGCCGCGGGGGCTTGAGCATCCTGAGCAATCTGGGCCACAGCGAGTTGGTCGCCGCCGATGCCCAGCAGTACGTGAAGATCGCCGTCGAGTTGGCCGGCGATCTTGGGCGTCTGTCCGAGCTGCGGCGCACGTTGCGTCCGCGGATGGAGCAGTCGCCGCTGATGGATGCCAAGCGTTTCGCGGCCAACATGGAATCGGCCTACCGCCAGATGTGGCGGAACTGGTGCCGAGCGCTCTAGCGTCGCCCCCACGGCCAATAAGCGCGGGCCAGGCGGAACAGCTTGATCGCGCGCGACCGCAGCCACAGCAGCCGCACGCGCAGTTCCAGGCGTTGCACGGCCACGTCGGTGGCATCCTGCATCTGCGCTCGCCGCACCCAGGTGAGCGCGCTGCGGTATTGGCCCAGACGCTCATGCGCCAGGGCCAGGTTGTACATGGCCAGGGCGTTGGTCGGGTCCTTGCGGAGGACGGTCATGCAACTGGCGATGCCCTCCTGGTAATGGCCGCGCATGAACTGGGCCACGGCCAGGTTCAGCCAGCCGGGGATGTTTTCGCCGTCCAGACCCACGAGCCATTTGAGGCACACCAGCGCCGAGCGGCCTTCTCCACTATCCATCAGGAGATTGGCCAGTTCGAGCAAAAGCCGCGGCTGCTGCGGACGAAGCTGCAATTCCGCGCGGAGCTGGGTGCGGGCGGCGGCCAGGTCCTTCTTGCGGAAATGGATTCGAGCCAGACCCAAATGGGCGCCGGGAAAGGTCGGATCCAGGCGCAGCACCGCGGAAAACGCCTCGGCCGCCTGGTCGTCGCGGCCCGTGCGCGACAGCAGGTTGGCGTGGTGAAAATGCCCCGCCGGCTCGGCGGGGGCCAGCTCAATGGCCCGGCGGAACTTTTCCCCGGCTTCCTCAAGGCGGCCCATCTCGATGAGCAACTCGCCCAAATCCAGCAGCGTGCGTATGCCGCCGGGATTCTGTCGCAGATCGGTCAGGAAATGCAGGCGGGCGGATTCCAATTCCCCCTTTTTCCACAGGGCCCGACCGATGCGCAGGTGCACATCCCCGGGCGCCCCCTGCAAGTCCAGGGCGCGGGTCCAGCAGTAAATCGCCTTGTCGTACAACCCCCGCGCGTCCAGGCTGCATCCCATGTTGTAATAACAGTGGGGGCAATGCTCCTTGTAGAGCCGGGCGGCGTAGAACATCTCCTCGGCCAACTCGTGCTTGCCCATCTGGGCATAGATCAGGATGCGGTTGCAATAGGCCGGCTCGAACGCCGGGTCCAGCGATTCGATCTTGGCAAAGCTCTGGATGGCGCGCTCGAATCGGCCGGTGCGGTACAGATCAACGCCCAGATGGTTCAGCGTATGCAGATCGTGCGGTTCCAGCGTCGCGGCCTGCTGGTAGGCGTCGACCGCCTCCTCGAACCGGCCCATTTCGTCCAGGATCAGGCCCATGTTGAAGAACCAGGACGAGTTGTACGGATTGACGCTGGTGGCCAGGCGCAGCTCGCGCAGGGCTTGGTCCCACTTGCGCTGCTCAAAGAACCGCTGCGCCCTGTCGACTCGACGCTCCGCGTCGTTCCAGTCGTTCATGGTCGGTCGCTCAAAGGAGGAAGGTGAACCTTGACGACAGCGGGCGTACTTTAGCAATGGGTTGGATGCCAAAGCAAGATGGCATTCGCCGATTTTGTCGGGATTTTTCGGACGGTGCCGCCTCTGGACCGCAGAAGCTTTTGACTCACATCGAACAAGGGATCGCCCCTGCCGGGCCGCTGTGACCGCCGGCCAGGGGCTGCGTCACTTTGCGAGGCGGGGTAAATACGGTAATTTCGGGATTTCGACGATAAAGACAATGGTGCGATGGCGTGTTTGCATGGCGAGGGTGTGCTTGTTGGCCGTAACGGTCGCATTGCCTGCCCGCGCCGCCGCGCCGCCCGCCACAACCCTGCCCGCTTCCAGCCCCGGAGCGGGGCAGGCGGCCCTCGGGCAGGCCGAAGTCGAGCTGCTGCGCAACTCGCGGGCCACGCAGGATCAACGCGACGATGCCGCGCTGAAATTGGTCGCTACACGGGATGAGGCCGTCCGCGGCGTCTTGGTGGAGATTCTGACGGGCACGGACACCTCCGCCCAGCTTGCGGTGGCGCGGGCGTTGGGCCAGATCGCCTGGCCGGATCCGCAATTCATCGAGCCGTTGTTTCAGCTTCTGGTAGGCCGCGAGGCGCAGCAGGAGCGCGTCACCGCCGCGGCCGCGGCGCTGGCCCAATACCGCAGCGATCCCGACGTGCTCAAACGCCTGACCGTGGTCGCCAATTCCAACCAAAGCGACAACGTGCGCGTTCCGGTCATCCTGGCGATCGCGGCGTTCAACCAGAAGCTGGCGGCGCAGACGCTGATCGACTTGCAGCAGCGCCAGGAAAGCGCCGCCGTCGAGCGGGCCGCGGGCGATGCGCTGATGGACATGACCGGCATGGACGAGCTGGGTCACAACGCCCAGGCGTGGAAGCAATGGTGGAGCGAAAACGCCGGGCGGTCGGAGGCGGATTTCGCGGCCGAGATCCGGCGCAGCAGGGCCGACGCGTTTGAGCGGGAGGTGTCCAAGCGGCGGCAACTGGGGGCCGCGGTCAACAAACTTCTGACGGATTTGTACGGTCAGGCCGCCGGGGAGGAACGCGGCGCCATGGTGAGCCGGTATCTGCATTCCTCGGCGCCGGAGGTTCGGGCGTTGGGGGCGAACATCGTCTACCAGAGCCGGGACACGCGGGAGGGCCCGCCGCCGGGGACGATGAAGCTGGTGCGCGGCATGTTGGACGATGCTTCGGCCCAGGTGCGTGCGGCGGCGGCGGAGGCGCTGTTCGGCGACGCCGAGTCCGCCCCCGCCATGGTGCAGCGGCTTGGGCGCGAGCAGGACGACATGGTCCTGGCCGCGTTGATCCATTCCCTTGCCCCGTTGCACGATCCGGCGGCGGTGGCACAAATGCTGCAATGGGTGCAAGCCAATCCGTCGCTTCGGGTGCGCCTGGAGGCGGCCGAGGGCATCCGCCAGGGGGCCGATCTGCTCAACCGCGACCGAACCCTGCAGCGCCAGGCCGTCCAAGCGCTGCTGGCTGCCCTGCGCGGCACCGGCCAGCCGGGCACGCAGGCGCTGCGCACGGCGGTGGTCGGGGCGCTGGCCGCCCTGGATGACCCGCGCCTGCGGGCCACGTTCCAGGAACTGCTCGATCCCCACGAGCCGCAGGGCGTCCGCCAAAACGCCCTACGCGGCTTGGGCAACTTGCAGGACCCGGAGGTCAGCGACTTGATCGCCAGCTACATGGACGACTCCAGCCCGGAAATCCGCCTGGCGGCGGTGCAGGCGCTGGGAACGGTTGTGCAGCCGATCTTCGTCACCAAGCTACTGAGCAAGATGAACGATGATCCGGACGATTCGGTGCGCTCGGCGGCATGGCAGGTGCTGCTGGGGTGGATTCCCTCGCCGTCCATGGGCGAGCACGACCTGGCGGCGATGGCCGATGCGCTTAAGACGCGCGACCCGGCCAAACGGCTGGCGGTGCTTTTGACCCTGCGCGACCGGCTGGTCAAAGACGTTCAAGGCGCCGCCGACGAGGCGCAGCGTCGCCGCTCGTCCCAGGACCTGGCCACCGAGCAGCAGAACATCGCCGATCTGATGATGGACCTGAGCCAGTATTCCTCCGCGGCCGAGCAGTACCAGGCTGCCCTGGGCTATTGGAAAGCCAACAACGGCCAACCGTACGTGATCGACACGCTCTGCGGCGGCGTGGTTCGGGCGCTCTTGAAGGCGCAGAAGTGGAACGATGCGGCGAGCTTCGCCTCGGCGGTGATCCAGGAATACGACAACAATCCCCAGATGAAACAGACGCAGGAAACGGTCGGAAGGGAATTCACGCTGGAGGCGGGGAATCTGTACAACTCCGACGACCCCAGCGCCTATGACAAGGCGATGGCTCTGCTGGCCGCCACCCGCACGATGAACCCGCCGCTCAAGGGGAGCTATCCGGCGCAGCTCGAGAAAATCGAGCGGCAGTTTCAGCAGAAACATGCCAGCGGGCGATCCGGCACGGCGCCGTCGTGAAGGCTTTGAGCGGTTTGCAGCTCTGGGTGTACACCGCCCAACATGCTTCATAGCCGCGGGCGGCAGCCCGCGGACAACGGTCGAATCAGCGACTTACCACGGCATGTCCGCGGGCTGCCGCCCGCGGCTATCAGGGCATTATTGGTACGCTCATCTGCAAACCGCTTCAGCTTTTTTCCCCCGCCAGCACGAATCGGTGCCCGAAATGGCGATAGTAGCGCGCATAGCTCAGCCCCGCGCGATCGCGCAGGGCCAAGATCTCGGCCTGGGTGAACGCCTGGGCGACGCTGATCGGCGCATCGTGGCGGACCATCGGGTTGGCCAGGACGGTCAAGAGCTTGATCCACGCCAGGGCCCGGCGATGACGCAGCAAATCCGCGGCGATGACGCCGCGGCGGGCCACGCGGTCCATCGTCCGCAGCAGCGCCACGACCTGCGGTTCGTCCAAGTGATGAAGGAACATGTTGGTCATCGCGTAATCGAACGCGCCGTCGGCAAAAGGCGCGGCCAGGGCGTCGGCTTGAACGATCTGCAGGCGGGGATCAACGGCGCGCGCCTGGGCCGCCGCCGCGGGGTGACGCTCGACGCCGACGATCCGCAGATCAAATCCGCGCCGATCGGCCCAGCGAAGAATCGCGCGGGGAATGTCGGCCGATCCGGTGGCCAGGTCGACGATCTCGATTCTTTGGCCCGGACGCCATCGCCGGCTGAATAGCCGCAAGTGATGCAGCGTCGAGCGGGTGTATCCCAGCAGCCAGTTGACCCGGCGAATGAAGCGCAAGCTTTGCTTCAGAACCGCCGGATCGGCCTGCGGATCGTCCATCCACTCCGGCTGGCGCCGGCGGACCTGCAAATCCGAATCCATGCCAGGCGGGCGCATCGCAACGTTACGGGTTGGGTCCGCCGGGGGCGGAAATCAGCGATTCGATCCGCGCCAATTCCGCGCGGGCCCATTGAATCTGCCGCTCGGTATGCAACCGGGCCAGGGCCCGCAACAGCAACTGCCGGGCCCGATCGTATTGGCCCAAATAGCGGGCGTAGATGACGCCCAGCATCAGCTCGACCTGTTCGATCTGCTCGAAGTTGGGATAGTGCGACAGGAACTGTTCATAGGCCTCGGCGGCCTGGGGGTAAAGCTGCTGGCTGGCCAGTTGGTTGGCAACGTCGAGTTGCGCCTGGCGGGAGAGCACCTGGCTCGGGTCGAGCTTCTTGAGTTCCAGGAATATAAACGCGGCGTGCGGCAGGTTGTGGTGGGCGATGGCCTCGCTGATCTCGGCGCGCATCTCCAGGAGGCGGACGCTGCGCGGGTCCACTTCCTCTTTCTCGTGGGCGGGCGGAGGCGAATGGCCGAAGGGGTCGTATCCCCGGCTGACCATCGAGCGGTACTGCCGCCGACGGTTCCAGCGGCTCAGCATCGCCAAGACGTCGAGCTGGTCGCGCGGCATCAGTCCCGCGGCCAGCAGGACCAGGCACACTCCCGCTCCGTACAACGTGCCGGTGATGTGCGCCAGATGCGCCACCGCCTCGCGGCCGCCGATCCATTCGGGGTGCAACTGACCGATCAAATCCATCACAAACGTGAAGGCGACGAACCAAAGGCTGGGAATCTCCACGGCGCCGAAGATGAAAAAGAAATAAAAGACGGTGATGTTGGAGCGCGGCAGCAGGACCAGGTACGCGCCGGTGACGGCGGCGACGGCGCCGCTGGCGCCGATCACGGGCGACTGCGCGAACAGGGCGTGTCCGAGGCCGGCGATCACCCCCCCGGCCAGATAAAACCCCAGGTAGCCCCACTGGCCCATCCGGTCGTTGATGTTGTTCCCGAAAATGTACAGAAAGAGCATGTTGCCCAGGATGTGCAGCCAGTTTTCGTGCAGGAACTGGTAGGTGAAGAATTGCCAGATCGCCGGGTCCTGGGGGTCCAGTGCCAGGGCCTGCTTGGCGGGCATGCCGTGAAACATCACCAGCGGACCGTGCACGCCGTTGGAAAACGACGTCGTGGCCAGGAAGACCGCCACGTTGGCGGCGATCAAACCCCAGTTCATCCACGGCACGCGGCGCAGGGGACAGTCAGTGCGAAGGGGAATGATCATGGCAATGCGCGGCCTAGCGGCCGCCTGATTGTAGCCGCCGGGATGCCCCGAAAGAAACCGTGCCCGGAGGAAACGAGCGGGTCTAGCCGCGAAGCGGCGGCCCATCCGCGTTGCGGCGGATCATCTCCAGGCGGCGGCCGCCGCGGCTCCACCGCACCTTGTCCATGTACGTTTCAATCAAAAGGATTCCGCGGCCACCGGTTTTTTCCAGGTTGGCCCGGGTCGTCGGATCGGGAACCGACGAGCGCTCAAACCCGCCTCCCTCGTCTTCAATGACGATGCGGATTTGCCGCGGCGTCACTTCCGCCTCGACGCGCACCTTTTTGCCCCTGTCCAGCCGATTGCCGTGCTTGATCGCATTGGCCAGCGCCTCTTCCAGCGCCAGCCGAACCGCAAAAATGGATGGACCGGTGAACCCCTGACGAATGACTTCATCCATGATTTGCTTCTGGATGCGGCAGGACGTGGCAAAGTCAGAACCGATGGCAAACCGGAGTTTGTGCTTGACCTGCCCCGTGGGGTTCGGGGCCGGCGTTCTACGGCGTTCGCCCCGGCCCCGAGGATTGGACCGCGCCATGCCCATAGTGGTCGCTTGACGCTCAGTGTTCAAAACTGCTCAAAGCCTCAGCCCGATCCGGCTTGATGCGGAACAGCCTGTCCAGCTTGGTGATCACGAAAACCTCGTAGATCTGCTGCTTGATGTTGGTCAGGCGCAGCTGGCCATCCTTCTGCTTGATCTTGTTGTTGAGGTTGATCAGCATGCCCAGCGCCGCCGACGACAGATGATCGACGTTGGCGAAATCGAGCAACAATCGCGGTGGATTGTTCTCCTCGACCAGGGCCATGAGGGTCTGGCCGATCTCCGCGATATTGGCCTCATCCAGGATCTTGTTGTTGGTGAATTCAACAATTCGGATGTCCTGTTGCGAGGTTACGGAAACCGGGGATGTCATGTCGGCCATGCCATTACCCATGCTCAAAACAGGCGGATCTGACCCCGCCGACGCACCACGAGCAGACAGTACGGCGTGAGCAAAACAGTGTCAAGATTGCCGCCGTGGCGCCGGCCACATCGAGCGAGCGGCGGGCAACCACGTTGCCGCGGCAACGCACGCCAATGCCAGCGCCGCTAGAAGCAAGGCGGCGCTGAGCGATCGCCGGGCCTGCACCACGCTCTCGCTTTTCATCTTCTGCCGCCACGCCCCCGGCGCGGCCAAGGTCGCCGGCATCGGCGCGGCGTTGAGAGCTTGCATCGCTCCGTCGCCTCGTCGGTACAGGCCTGGGATCAATCCCGCTTCGCCGGCCGGCGCCGCAACACCCGCCGGGCGCGACAATTCCCAGCCGCCGCCCAGCGCGCCGACGGTGCCGGATTCATAGTCCGGCCCGGCCTGGCCGAGCCAATCGAATACGCGGCTCCAGAACAGCACGAAATCCACCGATTGCCCAAAGTCGGCGGATTCAAAACCAACCCACACCTGGCGGGCCGGTTGCGTCCGCACGGCCAGCACCGTGGCACCCCCGGCGCTGACGATCGGCAGCCAATCCCCCACCGGCGGCGGATGGGCCCGGGCGCCGCCCAGCACCTGCGGCCAATCCACATCCGCCGTGGACAGCGGCCCCTTGGCCACCACCAGCGGCTGAAGCGACAGCGGCTGGCCGTGCGCGGAATCGTCCGCAACGATGACCGCCAAATCGCCGGGGGCAACCGCCTGCATCGACGCGGTCACGCTCACCCGATTGGACCCCGCCTGCGGCGGGCGCCGCCGGCGGTAGACCTCAATGATGCGTGCAAGCTGCGGCGGCAAGGCTCCGCGAGCCTCCAGCCGCGGCCAGGCCGCGCGGTGAACCGCCCACGCCTGGTGGTTGAGCGCGCCGCAGTCCTGGGCGCGGACCTGCACCTCCACCACATCCCCCGCCGCCGGAAGATCGACGAAATAGTTCCGCGCCTGCCCGTCCGGCGGAAGCCCAATGTCGTCGGACAGTTCTTTGTCCCCGGTGCGAACCAGCAGCGTCGCCCGGTTCAGCGGCGAATGGTTCATGAGGCGCACCATCGCCTGCGGATGCGGGTCCTGGCGCACGGACAGGCCGTCGATTCCGACGTTCAGCAGCGGATCGTCCGGGAAAATTTGCGTGAGGCGCGAATCGGCAATCCCCAGGGATTGGTCGGTCAGAACCAAAACCAAATCCGGGGATAACACCAGGGTCTGGCGAACAGCGATCTGCAGAGCGTCCGCATCGACCAGCCCCGTACCCGAGGTCGCGCGCACGCGCGCCAAGCCATCGGCTCCGACGCCCGCGTCGCCGCCGGGGACCAGTTCCCAAACGAGCTTGACCCCGGGGATGTTTTCCCGGATCACCGCATAGAGCGCTTCGGCCGCCTGCGCGAAGCGGACCTGGCCGCGCGGGGTCTGCCCCGACATGCTCAATCCGCGATCGACGATGACGGTGATGGTTTGACCGTAACCGCGCCAGCTTGGGATGACCGGCCCGGCGGCGGCGAAGAGGGTCAGAAGGATGGCGCCCAGCATGGCCAAAAGCGCCACGGGCGGCGGCTCCCGGCGGCGGCGAGGCTGCCGCTGCGGCGCCGGCGCCTTCCAGAGGACCAAGAAGGGAACCCATGTCTGAGGCCGCCGCCCCCACAACACCCAAAGCGCCACGGCGGCCCATCCGAGCAATCCGATCAGCCATTCGGGCGAGGTGAAGTACATGCCAGTTCCGCGGCGCGCTGCGGGCCATTCAAAATCGTCAAAACTGCTGGACCGACTGCGGCACGACGACGACCTTTTCCAGCAGGACGCCGTTGCGGCCGCGGTATTCGGTGATCATGCCGGTCACGCGAAAGCGCACGTCGGGATTGTCGGCCGACACGGCGTTTTCCATCGTCGTCAGCTTCAGGTTCGGCAGGATGATCAGCGGTGGATCGCGCAGCGCCGATCCGTCGGAGTCGAACGCGAACTCGGCCGTTTTGCCGTCGGCGCTGTGCGTCAGGCGGCCGACGCGGTCGACCACTTCCGAGCCTTCGCGCAGCACCAACAAAGGCGGCGCGCTGGGGGAAACCGCGCCGGGACCGCTGGTGCGGTCCTCCGCGGCCGCGGGGTTGCTGGGCGATGCCTCGGGCTTGCGGCGGGCCGATTCGGCGGCCAGCATCTCGTCAAGCAGTTGCTGGGCCGATGATGGACGGCTGGACGGAGGCGGCACATCGCCGGTCAACTGCCGGCCGACATCCTGCGGACCCGTCTCCAGCAGAATGTAATTATTGCCCTTGTATTCCGTCACCGTGCCCGAAACGGTGAATCGCAAATCCGTCGTCGTGACGGCGACGGCATCCTCGATCTGCATCAGACGCAGACTGGGTAACACGAACATCGGCGGCAAAAACGGCACGGACGGGTCATTGTCAAATACGAACTGGGAATAGGGGCTGTCCGGGAGTTTGCGCAGGTAGCCGGTGCGGTCCACGATGCCCGTGCCTTCCCGCAGCATATTCGTTGCCGGCGTTTCCACGTATCCCTGCGGGCGCAATGCTTCAAACTGTGGCCCCGCCACGGCCGGGGCCTCAACCGGACGCGTCGTGGGTTTGAGCATCTCGCTGAGCATCTGATCGGCCGGCGATGGAACCGGCGAATCCGGCATTGTCTGAGCCGGCGCAGCAACGCTCAAGATCGCCAGCATCGCCGGCACCATCCCTATCTTGAATCCGAACCGCATCATGATGCTTCCGCCGAGGAGAATTTCAGCAACAATCGATCCGCTTGGCAACGCGCGGCAGATCGCGCAGCCGCCCGTGCGAGTATCGGCGCTTACAGCATCGGAGGAAAAATGAAGCGACGGCCCGGAGGCGTCCAGAGGCTTATTGTCGTATCAGGATCACGTTATTGGACGCCGGAGGCGGAACGGGCCGGCCCCCGGGGATGATCAGGATCGTCGCCGTGGCCGGAGCCGCGCCAGGGTCAAGCTTCGGCGCCACAGCCAGTTGCGCCGCCGCGGGTACGACAATCGTGCCGTCGGGCTGAACCACGCCGCAGAGCAGAAGATCGGCCTTGCGGAAATAGCGCGCGACGCTTGCATAGGCTTCGTTTCGCGCATCGGCCGTGGTCCAGCCGTAGAGGGCCGCGTTGAGATCGGGAAGCTGATCGGTATAAACCCGCGGCAACTGGGCGCTCAGGTCGGTTCGGCCGTGGCAAAATCCGCGGCGAAGAGTCGCCGGGTCGCTACCCCCGTAATAGAACTTGACCGCCGTGCCGTATTGGTATTGGACCGGTTCAAAGATGATCTGGGCGATCCCCGCGGAAGCGCTGCACAGGAGCCACGCGGAAACGAACATCCATTTGAACATGGTATTTCTTCCTTCTCTTGCTATGGGGGGGCGTTGCAGGGCGCGCAGCCGGCATATTTGGAATCGATGACGCGGATTCCCTAGGGTATGTGGAGTCGCTTCAGCGGCACGGGGCCGCCGCTAGTCTTGTCCGCCGGTGGTCTCTTCGAGCATCTTTCTCAGATACCCGTTTTCGCGGCGGGTGGCCTCAAGATCGAAAACCAAATACTTGATGCTCAGGCGAAGATAGTCCAGGCTTTCCTGGAGGCTGCTGACGGTTTGCCGCAGGCGCTCGTGACGTGCGCGGGTTTCATCCGCAAGTTTTTCCAGTTTCTGCCGCTCGCTTGAAGGCAACGTGCTGATTTCACCCATCAACTCAGCCAGCTTGTTTTGGAACTCCTGCTCGCTCATACACATCTTCTCCTCCTCCTGTGGAGAGCATCCATAGGCAAAGGGTGTTCCACCTCCGTGGGACCGGCGCGATCCGTCAATGACCGGATAAAAAATCGCGCGCTGCGAGACGCGACGTTGGTCGGGCGGACCATTCCGGTCGCACCAATTGTTCCGCATGTCGTGCGGGCACAACATTCGCAGGCGGCGGCGTTGCAGAAAATCGACGCCGAGCCTCGCCCTGGCTCGCGGTCCATCCGTCGCCGCTAACCCACCATAACCGCTGCATACCCAACGGCGTTATCCGGAGCCTGCGGCGCGACAGCGGCAAGAGTCTGATAACTGTTGGTATGGTGCAGCACCACCGCCTGGCGGGCGCCGCCGGCCTGGCAGGCCGCCATCATCGCCGCAATCGCCCCCGCCCCGCACGCGTTGTAATGCCTCACCGCCTCGGGCACGATCCGCTGCGGATCCATTTGCGTCATAAGTTCCAGCAGCCGGCGATCATTGCCCATCGCCCAATCGATGGCCGATTCGCCCAGGCCCGCCGGTGTGAACCCGTAGTTCGGACCGTAATGGGTCAGATCGCTGCTGGCCAGATAGACCGCCGAAACCCCCGCCTGGGCCAGCTTCGCCGCCACGACCTGCCCGGTTTCAGCGGCCTGCCCATCCGGCGGCGTTTCGATGGGCAGAATCGATGCCGACGGCCAAGCCGCCTGAATCAGCGGCAGCTCCACCTCCACGGCATGCTCGTGATCGTGAAACCGGTCGTCAACGGCAAACCTCCGGCCCGTGGCCGCCAGCTCATCGCGCAGCAGGGCGCTCACGCGCGATTCGCCGCCTGGAACGGCCCAGCGCGCGTACGAGTCGAGCACGCTGCGATCAATAGGGATGGGCGTGTGGATGGCACCGAAAATGACCACGACATCCGGCTTGGGCTGCCGCGCGGCCGCGGCGGCGATGCCCTGGGCCGCAATCGCGCCGCTGCAAATCCATCCCGCGTGCGGCACCAGCACACCGGTCGCGCCGGATGAAAACTTCAGCGGCTTTGCCGCCGTGACCGAGCGCGCCTCTTGGAGCAGTTGGGTGGCGGCAGCGCGGCAGCGCTCCGCCTGCGCGGGATAAAACATTCCCGCCACTGCCGGACTCCGAACGCCTTGGGGGCTTGGGCCGGACATCCCAATCAATATACCCGCACACGCCCCGCCGCGGCGCGAAAATTTCGCGACATGTGCAAAAGCCCGGGGGATGGCCGTCCCCTGAGCTTCCTGCCGCGTGCAGCCGCGGTTGAGCCTGCCTCCATCCCCCTCGTTGACACCCCTGCGCGGCACTTCTATCATCCCCCGGACCAAAATTTGAGGAAATCATACCTATGGCCAGCGAAAACGTGACGCAGTTGACCGACGCAAACTTTGACCAGGAAGTCCTGAATTCCAGCGTTCCCGTACTGGTGGATTTTTGGGCGGAATGGTGCCAGCCGTGCCGCCGATTGGCGCCGACCATCGAAAAGCTGGCCACGGACTACGCCCATCGCGTCAAGGTGGGCAAACTGGACACGGACGCCAATCACCTCACCGCCAGCAAATACGCCATCAGCGCCATCCCCACCGTTCTTTTATTCAAAGGCGGGCAGATCGCCCAGAAGTTTGTCGGCCTCAAACCCGAAAAGGACTTCCGGGATGCCATCGACGCGACCCTGTGACGGTCTATTCCACTTGAACTGAAATTCCTATAAAAAGGTTTGGGGAAGCCGGGTGTTTTTCGGCGCCAAAGACGCCGAAAAGAGCGATTTCCGCTGGCTGCTGGATCCGCTCCGAACGCTGGGCACCCAGGGAGAACGCACATGAGCCAACCCGACCTGGAATTGGCCAAGCAGCATCACCAGGCGGGCCGCCTGGCGGAAGCGGAGCGATTGTATCGGCAGGTGCTGGCGCAGCAGCCGAACGACTCTGATGCCCTGAATCTGCTGGCGGTCGCGGTGTTTCAGGCCGGCCGTGGTTCAGAAGCGATGGACCTGATTCACCGCGCCATCGCCCTGCGGCCGCAGCGCGCCGATTACCTGTACCACCTGGGTCTGATTCACGCAGGGCTGGGGCAAAGCCAACCGGCCATCGAGGCCTATCAGGGGGCGCTGGAGATTCAGCCGGATTTGCCCGAAGCGCATTTCAACCTCGCGATGTTGCTGCGCGAGCGCCGGCAATGGGAAGCGGCGGGCGAGGCTTTCCGGCGAGCCATCGCCCTGCGCCCGCAGTGGCCCGAGGCCCTGCAATACCTGGGCGGCGCGCTGCACGCCCTGGGCCGCTGTGACCAAGCCATCACCGCCCTTCGCCGGGCCGTCGTCTTACGCCCGGATTATGCCGAGGCATGGAACGATCTGGGCAGCGCTTTGCACACCAAGGGATGCTTCGATGAGGCCATCGCCGCGTATCGCCGCGCGCTGGCGGTCCGGCCCCATTATGCCGAGGTGTTCTACAACCTGGCTCTGACTTTTCGCGCTCAGGGGCGGCTGACCGCGGCCATCGGCGCCCTGCGCCGCGCCGTCAAAATCCGACCGGATTTTGCCGAGGCGCACAACAATCTCGGCAACGCCCTCAAAAACGTCGGCCGGCTCGAGGAGGCCGTCGAATCTTACCAGCGCGCCGTCACCCTCTGGCCCACCTACGCCGAGGCGCACAGCAACCTGCTTCTGCTGTTGCACTATTGCCCGCGCTACGATGCCGCGGCGATCCTGCAACAGATGCGAGGCTGGGACCAGCAGCACGCCCAGCCCCTGCGCGCTTGCATCCAACCCCACGCCAACGACCCCAGCCCCCAGCGACGCCTGCGCATCGGCTACGTCTCGCCCGATTTTTGCGGCCACATCGTCGGCCTCAACCTCCTGCCCCTTTTCCGCGAGCACGACCACCAGAGCCTCGAAGTCTTTTGCTATGCCAACCTGAGTGGCAGTGACCCGTTCACCGAATACTTCCGCAAATATTGCGACGGCTGGCGCTGCATCGCCGCCGTCGACGACCCGCGCGCCGCGCAAATGATCCGCGACGACAAGATCGACCTCCTGGTGGACTTGGCCGGCCACACCGCCAACAACCGCCTGCCCCTGTTTGCCCGCAAACCCGCGCCCATCCAGGTCACCTTCGGCGGTTATCCGGGCGGCACGGGCCTGTCCACCATGGATTATCACCTCACCGACCCCTACCTCGACCCCCCCGGCATGACGGAAAGCCATTACGTCGAACGCCTGCTGCGCCTGCCCGACAGCTTCTGGTGCTACGACCCGGAGGTGATGCACGCGGCGCCCGACCCGGAGGTGTCCGCCTTGCCCGCGCTGATGACCGGCGCCATCACTTTCGGATGCCTGAGCAACTTCTGCAAAGTCAACGACCCCACGTTGCAGCTATGGGCCAAAGTCCTGGCTGCGATGCCGGCATCGCAGCTTCTGCTGATGGTCCCGCCGGGGCCGCCGCGCCACCACGTCGCCAACGTGCTCGCCGAGCACGGCGTTGCCCCTCAACGCGTCGAGTTCGTGGGTTACCAGAGCCGCGATCTTTATCTCCAAACCTATCACCGCATCGACTTGGGTTTGGACACGCTTCCGTATAATGGGCATACCACCAGCCTGGATGCCATGTGGATGGGTGTGCCGGTGATCACCCTCGTGGGCGCCACGGCCGTCGGGCGCGCGGGGTTCAGCCAGTTGTCCAACCTCGGCCTACAGACTCTGGTGGCCAACACGCAGGAGCAGTTCGTGCGCATCGCCACCACACTGGCCAATGATCTGCCCAGGCTGGCGGAACTGCGCGCCTCCATGCGTCAGCGCATGCAACAATCGCCTCTGACCGATGCCAAGCGATTCGCACGCAACGTCGAGTCGGCCTACCGCCAGATGTGGCTCCGATGGTGCCAATCCTCCTAGTATGGCTCTTTCAATGCCCGAAACACCCGTTGATCAACTGTTTGAGACCGCGGTCAGCCACCATCAGGCCGGCAAGCTACAAGAGGCCGAGGCGGCCTGCCGGCAAATCCTGGCGTCGCGCCCGAATGACGCCGATGTCATCCAACTGCTGGCGGTCGTCTCCTATCAACTTGGCCAAAAGGAGCCGGCCCTGCAGTTGCTGCGCCGCGCCCTGGAACTCAATCCGCAGGCTC